>Ga0207419_1002721_pt1 | contig 11278 bp, 10 predicted proteins | sample ElkSloMetagenome_4_FD_184723 | JGI IMG/M metagenome (GOLD analysis project Ga0207419, IMG submission 184723) | Hot spring microbial communities from Elkhorn Slough, Monterey Bay, USA - MD2A (version 2) | ecosystem: Environmental > Aquatic > Marine > Intertidal zone > Estuary: Microbial mat ... | reverse complement strand
GTTTTGGGCATTGCTTGGCTAGCTCCTGATAAGGCAAGGGCAGACGCTGTTGCCACAAATTTTCTCCTTTTCATATTTACTTGATTATTTTATGGTAAAAATATTTAAAATCTTACAGTGAAAAATTAAATATAATAAGAATAAGTTTTTGTGTATTCTTTGATGTAAATAAGAGGATTTACTCAGTATTTCGGTCCTTGAAAGATTCTTTTAGTAGATACTCGCTTAAATATTACATGAACGGTTTAAACAAGATTTGAGAAATTTATGTGTAATGACTTTAATTGCGTTAAAAATTAAAAATAAGGGATATTTTTTTAATTTAATCTAATTTTTTTCCAATGAACCAGCCAAGAAGCTCTTGGGAAGCACAAGTTACAAACCTGCAAAAACGACTTGAAGAACTGGCAATAGAAAAAGAAATGTTGCTAGTTAAAGTTCAAAAAGCCTATACTACACTTGAACAAATCAAGGGTAGCAATGCCATTAATAAGTAGCTTTACATTGCCACTTTCTTTTTTTAACCATTCGTAATTTTTTTAATTTTTAGACTTTTTTATGATGCATACATCTTTTAATGAATATGAAGATCGTTTAGAGCAATTTCAGCAGAGATTAGAGGAGTTGGCAGTTGAAAAAGAAATGCTGCTTAGCAGGTTGTTCTCAGCTAAGAAAAGACTTGAGCGAGTAAAGCAGGAGGTAAAATCCAACAATAAAACTGATACCAATTGATGTTAAGGACGTGTCGTTAAGCTAGTTGCCTAAAATTTATACAGAAAAACTTTATTTTTAGGCTATAAATGACTTGTGTAAAGATTTAGAAGGGAAGTTTTTCTAAATCTACATTGCCTCCTGTAAGTATGATACCAATTTTTTTACCAGCAAATTTTTCTTGATGCTGTAGCACTACTGCCAAAGGTACTGCGCAAGAGGGCTCTATAATTATTTTCATCCTTTCCCAAATTAAGCGCATGGCTGCTTTAATGGCCTCATCGTCTACTGTAATGATTTCCTGCACCAATTTTTGAATGATTGGGAAATTAAGCTTGCCCAAAGAGGTAAGAAGCCCATCGGCTATGGTATTGGGATTGATCGAGGGAATTATCTCTCCGGCTTTGAGAGAGCGGTAGGCATCATCTGCACCCTCGGGCTCCCCGGCAACCACTTTAGTACCTTTGGAAAGGTAGTGCGTTGCCAATGCCGTTCCTGCGAGTAACCCGCCACCACCTACAGGCGCCAAAACAAAATCCAATGTTGATGTATCTTCGATTAGTTCTTTAGCGGCACTTGCCTGTCCACAGATTACTTCTTTATTGTCATAAGGGTGTACGAAAGCAGCACCAGTTTTGGCTACCACTTTGTTGAGGGTATCTTCTCTTGCTTGTTGGTTTGGCGCACAGAAGATGACTTCTGCTCCATAACCTTTTACAGCTTTCACCTTTACTTTTGGCGCAGTTTCAGGCATAACTATGTAAGCCTGCATACCCTTCGATTTGGCAGCGTAAGCCACTGCTTGGGCATGATTGCCAGAAGAATGTGTGGCGACGGCTTTGGTGCCTTCGGGCAACTGCAAAATGGCATTGGTAGCACCTCTTGCCTTAAAAGCGCCAATTTTTTGAAAATTCTCGCACTTGAAAAAAATCTCGGCACCACTTACGGCATCGATACTTTGGGAGGTTAACACCGGGGTGCGGTGCAGATAGGGCGCAATTCTCTGATGGGCCGCTTCGATCAGCGAAAGTTCGGGGAGAAACATAGGATACAACAGAATATTAAATACTCTAAATAAAAAGATAAAAATAAATATGGACAATCTCTGCCAAAGGTAGCCCTCTCTAGGTTTTTTTACTTAATGAGCGCAAAATAAGTGCTTTGTGATTAGCCCCAGGGAGGGGTAAAATTAATTTGATTCTGTATACTTACTTACAAAATAAAACCTGCAAACCCAATTTAGCAATAGCCCAAGGTTTGCAGGTCTTTTTATGAAAATGTTAGCAATTATTCTTCATCTTTTACGCATCGGCAGCTATTGGCTACGCTAGGCTGTATCACGTTTTCGTATTCTGTATAATTTCTGATGTTGCTGATTACGATTAATGTGTTGGTAGCACCAAATTCGTATTCTACTGGCGTTTGGCTATCAAGACCAGCAACTCCCCAGTAACTTCCGTACTTACCAATAGACTTAAAATCATCTTCTTCATACATCCTGCCTCCAAATTGCGCTTCAAAATCACTAATGCCCCCAACTTTAAGAAATCCGCCGGCAAATCTCTTACCACCAAATTTGTGGGCTAATAGCATCCATTCATCATGAGTAGGCAGGTGCCATCCTTCTGGACAGGCTTTTTTTGCAGCTTCAAAAGTATATAACCTTCCATAATCGCCTGCATAGTTAGTATTGTTCTCGTAGTAATAAGATCCAGGCATTTCGTGATCTAGGTTTTCTGCCATCCACGTTTTTTTGATTTCATTTCCACTTTGCGCAGATAGTACAATGGTCATGGTTTTGTACCTTTTAGGCACGCCACCTCTGCTGTCTGTCATCTCGCCATAAATAATGCGTTCATTTCTTATCTCGCTTTTAAGATCCTTTGCATTTCTTACCGGAGTCTCATCTTCACTTATTACCAACAGGTTGCTTGGGTCACCGGGAGATTGAGAAAGTGCAGGAAAATGTAGCAAAGAAATAAAACCAAAGGACAACAAAGCTGATCCAGCTATTTTCAGTAAATAATTCATCTTCTGATAATTTTTAGTTTCAAAAAAAGATTAAGAGTTGTTGTTAGTAGAGGTTAGCGATGGATCTATGTATTTAAATTCAAAAATAATAATTTATAGTTAGCAAAAGTGTTTGCATGTAGACAAATGCCTTTCTATAGAAAAGTAACTTATTGTTTATTTTAGCTTATGCATAATATTAAAAATGATTCTGATGATGTAAATCACCAAAATAACCACAACGCCCAATTGTACTACGTGTTCGGGTTGAGCAGCTTCTACAAAAAATACTAATAAAACACCTGCTATAGAATACGTAGCCAATACTATTCCTAAAAACTTGAGCTCTTTTAAAATTTGTGTCAACTCCATATGGTTAAGCTATGTTTTTGTTGTTTTTCATAATATCCCTTTCTTCTTTGAGGAGCTTTAAATTGCCGACCACGTTGTAATAACTTGGGTTGTTAAGGGATAACATGATCAGTAATAAGACGTATGCTCCTGCAAATAATTTATGTCCGCTCAAAAAAAACAGCAGTAAGTCTATGATAGAAATAAAGCTTAATATACTGAACTGAACAAAACATATCTGATAATAAACAGTGAGTTTTTCTCTAAGGTTTTGGCCTTGCTTGGCTTTTGGCAAATTTTTAAAATAGTAGATAAATGCCAAGCCTCCTGCCAAAACTAGTAACGCACATAAAATCTGTATGGTTTTTAGGCTTAGTCCTTCATATATGGGTTCAAAAGTATTGCCTCTGTAGAGTAAAAAGACCACTACAAAAATGACCAATGGTATGCCCACAAAAATATAGAATAAGCCACGGAGTTGATTGAGGTAGTTTACAGCATTATTAAAGTTTTTTGGTTTCATGGTTTACTGTTTGGGGTGTAATCGAAGAATTGTTTAATGAGCAATTGGGTTTAAACTAATAGAAAATGATATCTACGAGGCTAAAATTTATTGCCAGATTACAAAAATCAGAAACATTTCGGATTTCTTTGCCCAAACTCAATGATATCTGCCATTAAGAAGGATTAAATTTGTGAGAGCCCACTTATCTTTTGAGAGTACAGCATGCCTTTTTAGTGATTTGTAGCGCCAAGAATACCCTCTTTGCAGGCTGTTGAAAGTGCATTTTAGGATTATACCTCGTTTAATTGCCGCCTAGTCGCTTGAAACGTGGTTTTTATGTCTCATAGGTTTTTTAGAAATGTATGGTGGTTAGGCCAAACCACGAAAGAAGTTTGCAAAGAACTGAAAAATTGTAAAGCCACTATTTGTTTTTTAAACATTTTGCTTAGGTAGGCAATTGTTAGTAAAAACCTGCTTATGCGGTTTTATGTCAGAAAATGGCTTCCGTTCGTAAAGAAATTTTCCCTTTTGTATAAAATTTTAAGAAGATTAACGCATTATTCACGTAGGAAACTTTAAAACATTTAGAAGTTTCCATAGTTTTGCAATTCTAAAGCACAATGAACAATAAATGGATACAGAGAGAAGAATTATAGAGGCTGCAACCGCTTTGTTCAGAAGATATGGTATAAAAAGCGTAACCATGGATGATATCGCAAACGAGATTTCTATCTCTAAAAAAACGATATATCAATTTTACAAAGATAAAAATGCTATAGTTACGCGCTCTACGCATTATATGCTAAGCGAGGAGGAAAAGGTGATAGAAGAAATTAAAGATAGCTCAGAAGATGTAATGGACGAGTTGATCCAGACCATAGAGCATTTTAAAAAATTTATGAGGGTAATCAATCCGGTCTTACTCGTGGATTTAGAAAGGTACTATCCTGAAGGTTGGAGCGAATATCAAAAATTTAGGGAATCTTGCTTTAAGAGCAACCTCATAAAATCAATTAATAGAGGCGTAATGGAAGGATATTTTAGAGATGATTTCGATGTAGAGGTGATGGCGAAATTGAGAATGGCCGAAGTAGAGTTGGCATTTAACCAAAAGGTTTTTCCGCACCACAAGTACGATTTATATGAAATACAACTACAATTTACTGAACACTTTATCCTAGGGATGTCTACAAGAAAGGGCTTTGACAGAATCGAAGCCTATAAGCAAAGTTTGAAAAAAGTAAATTCTTAATCTATTATGATGCAGAAACGAATGAAGAAAGGAGCTTTATGGCTTCTTTGTATGGTGTCATTACAACTAGCTCAAGCTCAAGCATCTAAACAGGTTTTTACATTAGATCAGTGCATTGAGTATGCGCTGCAAAATGCCATACCTGTAAAAAATGCTATGCTAGATACCAAATCTGCCCAAGCAAGTGTAAACGAAGTAAGGGCAGATGGTTTGCCACAGCTCAATGGAGAGCTTCAGGTTTTAGATAACTATAACCTGCAAACCACTTTCTTGCCCGCCGTATTTTTTGATGAAAATGCCGGATCCGATGCGCCACCGGTTCCCGTAAAGTTTGGCGTGCGATTTAGCGGTAACGCCGGAGTAACGCTTAGGCAATTGATTTTTGATGGATCCTTCTTTTTAGGATTGAAAGCTGCCAAAACCTACAAGGATATGGCGCAGAAAAACCTAAAAAGAACCAAAATAGAAACAGTAGAAGCTATTACAAAAGCATATTACGGCGCGCTGATCAGCGAGGCAAGGTTAGAATTGGCAGAAGAAAACTACAGGAGGTTAGACACGCTGTTTAAGCAAACAACGGCTATGTACGAAAACGGATTCTCTGAAAAAATTGATGTAGATAGGATTAGAGTAAATTTGAATAATGCCAAAACTCAATTGGCCAATCTTTCTGAAATGAGTCAGTTGAGTATTATTTTACTCAAATTTCAAATGGGCATGCAAGTAAACGAAGAAATTGAATTGGCAGAGGAAATTGAAGATGTAGAAATAGAGCCCTTGGTTGCTGCTGATGTACAGCCAAATTACGCAGACCGCGTAGAATACTCTATCAATAAAACCCAGCAAGAACTCGATCAATTGAACATTAAGCGTTTTCAAGTAGGTTATTATCCTAAGTTATATGCTTTTACAGGTTTGGGGGTCAATTCGGGAGAAAACCAAATCGGGGATCTTTTAAATGTGGGTAGAGACTGGTTTAGCTTCGGTAATTATGGGTTTACTCTATCGGTTCCTATTTTCGACGGCTTTAGAAAAAAGTACCAAGTGGAACAGGCTAGGATAGAACTGCTCAAATCTGAGAACAACGCCAGCCAGCTCACCAACATGATAGATACCGAGTTTGCACAGGCAAAAATCAATTTAGAGAGCAGTATGAATGTGCTAGATAGCGAAGAAGAAAATCAAGAACTTGCTGAAGAAATCTACCAAATTTCCAACAAGAAATATCAGGAGGGCGTTGGTTCGAGCTTTGAGTTGGTAGATGCAGAAACGGCATTTACAAACGCTCAAACTAATTACTACAACGCACTTTATAATGCCCTCATCGCTAAGGTAGATTACCTAAAGGCCATGGGTAAATTGTACAATGAGTAAAATATTAAATCGAAACAAAGAATGAAAAAAAATATCTTATACATAGTAATTGCATCTGTTTTATTGATTGCCGGATGCAATAGTGAGGCGCAAGCGCCTGAGTCTATCGAAGAGAAAGAAAAGCAACTAGCTACTTACAAGAAGGACTTTGAGGAACTGAAGACTAAAATAAGCGAGCTAGAAAAAGAATTGAGAAAGGCCAATGGCGATGAGCAAAAGAAAGATTTAAAATTGGTAGAGCACGAAGTATTGCAACCCGTCGATTTTAAGCATTTTATTGAAGTACCCGGTGAAGTGAAATCAGAAAAGAATATTCAAGTTAATCCTGAAATTAGTGGAGTGATTTTAAAGCAAAACTATGAGGAGGGTGCTTATGTAAAAAAAGGTACTGTAATAGCTGTGCTCAATGCCGAAATACTGAAAAGTAATATGGAAGAAGTAAAGACAAGATTGAGTCTTGCAGAAACCATATTTAAAAGGCAAGAAAATCTCTGGAAGCAGAATATTGGCTCAGAAGTACAATATTTAGAGGCAAAGAACAATAAAGAAGCACTAGAGAGGAATCTTGAAACACTCCAAACTCAACTAAACGATGCTTATGTAAAAGCACCCATCAGTGGTACTTTGGATGAGTACTTTATGAATCCTGGCGAGATGGCCTCCCCACAAATGCCCATAGCACGCATAGTAAACTTAGCCAGGGTTGAGGTCACTGCAGAAGTTTCGGAAACCTATGTAAAGGATGTTAAGAAGGGCGATATGGTAACAGTTTCCTTCACTGCTATAGGCGAAGATATGGAATTGCCTATTGCAGCAGTAGGGCAGTTCATTAATCCTCAAAATAGAACATTTAAAATTACCATGAAGGCCAATAACAGAGATGGCTATTTAAAGCCAAATACTTTGGCCATGGTAAAAATCAACGATTTTCATTTAGAAGATGCCATTACAGTTTCTTCTAATCTAATACAGCGTGGTACAGATGGGGACGCTTTCTTGTACATTATCGAGCAAAAAGACGATAAGAATTATGCAAAGAAGGTTTTGATTGAGACTGGCCGCACTTACGAAGGGAAAACCGTAGTTGAAGAAGGCCTTAAAGCCGGTGATAAAGTAATCGTAACAGGTTATAGTGAGGTAGTAGATGGCGAAGGGGTTAAGGATGTAACCAATGCATCTTAATAAATTTGAGCTTAATATTTAAAATTAGCTAAAGATCATGGCTGAAAATAAAAAAGAAATAACCAGAGAATTTGGGCTAAGCAGCTTGGCGCTTAACAACTCTACCAGTGTGTTTATTTTAATATTTATACTGGTGCTGTTTGGTTTCTTGTCTTACAATACCATGCCTAAGGAGCAATTTCCTGAGGTGGTCATCCCTACTGTCTACATCAATACGCCTTACCCAGGCAACTCACCAGTAGATATTGAGAATCTAGTGACCAGGCCTATTGAGAAAGAATTGAAATCGCTCAAGGGCATGAAAAAATTGAACTCTACTTCAGCACAGGATTTCTCTGCTATAGTGATTGAGTTCAACGAAAATGTGGACATTACCCAAGCGCTGCAAGATGTAAAAGATGCGGTGGACAAAGCCAAAAAAGAATTGCCAAGCGATTTGGACAACGATCCATTGGTGCAAGAAGTGGATGTTTCTGAAATACCGATTATGGTCATAAACATCTCTGGCGATTTTGAGATTGATCAGCTTAACGATTATGCAGAGTGGCTCGAAGATAAGTTAGAAGAACTCCGCGAAGTGTCTAAAGTGGAAATAAGCGGAGCTGTAGAAAGAGAAATCCAGATCAATGCAGATTTATTTAAGATGGATGCCCGAAAGGTAACTTTTGGAGATATAGAAAGCGCCATTGCCAATGAAAATATTTCCATGTCTGGCGGTGATATCCTTACCAATGGATTTAGGCGCTCTTTACGCGTAACGGCAGAGTTTAAAACGGTTGATGAGATAGAGAACATCATTGTAAAGTCAGAAGACCAAAACACCATTTACTTAAAAGATGTAGCTGAGGTAAAAGATACTTATGTAGAGCGAAATAGCTATGCAAGGCTCGCGACGGGCAATTTCTTGAAAGAGGGCAATTTCCCTGTGATTTCTCTGCAAGTAGTGAAGAGGAATGGAGAGAACCTGATCAATGCAGACATGAAAATCAATGAAATGTTGGACGATGCCGTCGGCGAATACTTGCCTGAAAACCTGAACATCGTTATTACTCAAAACCAAGCCGATATGATGAAGATGCAACTCGACAACCTCGAGAACAGCATCATTTCGGGTATGATACTGGTTATTTTAGTGCTCTTGTTTTTTATGGGTCTGCGCAATGCCATTTTCGTAGGTATCGCCATACCACTTTCCATGTTCATGGCTTTTTTGATCTTAGGTGCTACCGGTAACACAATTAACATGATGGTGCTTTTCTCTCTCATTCTTGCCTTAGGTATGTTAGTAGACAATGCCATTGTGATTATTGAAAATATTTATAGATTAAAAGAAAAAGGCTACTCCAATATGAGAGCGGCCAAAGAAGGTGTTGGTGAGGTAGCTGTTGCCATCATAAGCTCTACTTTAACAACGCTAGCCGCATTTCTTCCACTTGCTTTTTGGGGAGGTATGATTGGTGAGTTTATGAAGCTACTGCCTATAACTCTGATCATAGTACTAGCATCTTCACTATTTGTTGGTTTGGTCATCAACCCTGTTATTGCTTCAACTTTTATGAAGGTAGATGATGCCAAAGACCAAAGACCAGAGAAAAAGAAAAAATTGACCATTGCAGCCTTGGCTATGATCACCTTGGCCATTCCGAGTTTCTTTATTTTTCAAACTTACTTGATAGCTACGTTATTGGTTGTGTTGGCCCTCATTACTTTGCTCAATGCATGGTTCCTAAGACCCGCTTCTTATTGGTTTCAAAATACGGCTCTGAGTGCTCTAGAAAGGGTTTACCTCAATACTTTAAAGTTTGCTTTAACAGGTAAAAAACCTATAGTATTCTTTCTAAGTACTATTCTGATCTTAGTATTTTCATTGGGCTTTTTCAGTGCCAACCAACCTGAGGTGGTACTCTTCCCCGATGCTGAGCCTAACTACGTTTTTGTTTATGCAGAAGCCCCGCTCGGTACGGATGTAGAACGCACCAACAACATTGCCCAAGAAATGGAAAGCAAAGTTTTTGAAGTATTGGAACCTTACTCAGATGCGGTAAAATCCATAGTAACCAATATTGGCAAAAACACTAGTGACCCTCAAAAAGCGATGATGGGCGACGGTGGTGGTGGAGCGTCTCCGCACAAAAGCAAAATCTCCATAGGTTTTGTAGATTTTGAAGAGCGCAATGGAGTAAGTACTAGTAAGGTGTTCAAAGAAATTGGTGAGGCCGTGAGAACTATTCCAGGCATAAAGGTTTCTACCGATAAAGAAAATATGGGGCCTCCTGTAGGTGCGCCTATCAATATAGAGGTAACAGGAGAAGACTACATTACTTTGATTGAAGAGGCAGAGCAACTCAAAAATATGATTGAGCAGTCTGGTATACAAGGTATAGAAGGTTTGCAATTAGAACTAGAAACCGGTAAACCCGAACTTTTGGTCAATATCGACAGGATTAAAGCAAGGCGTTACGGGCTATCAACCGGTATGTTGGCCACTACCATGCGTACCGCAATTTATGGCAAAGAAGTTTCTAAATTTAAAGATGGCGAGGATGATTATCCTATACAGCTTAGGCTAGCCGATAAATATCGTTACGATGTAGCATCATTGTATGAGCAAAGGCTCACATTCAGAGATAAGAAAGGTAAATTCCACCAAATTCCGGTTTCTTCTGTAGCCAATTTAGAATACAGCACTACCTATGGCTCAGTTAAGCGAAAAGATTTGAACCGTTTGGTAACACTGAGCTCTAATGTAATTGAAGGTTACAATGCCAATGAAATCGTAGCAGAAATCAAAGATTTACTTGAAGATTACGAAATGCTCGATGGCTACGAATTCAAGTTTACGGGCGAGCAAGAAGAGCAGGCAGAATCTGTGGCTTTTCTTTCTAGGGCTTTACTCATTGCTGTGTGTGCCATTTTCATGATATTGGTTTCGCAGTTTAACTCTGTAATAAAGCCATTTATCATTATAGGATCTGTAATCTTTAGTTTTATAGGCGTATTTCTTGGTTTATCTTTCTTCGGAGACCAATTTGTAGTAATCATGACAGGTGTGGGAATTATCTCCCTAGCAGGTGTTGTAGTAAACAATGCCATTGTTTTGATCGACTATATTGATTTAGTGCGAGAAAGAAAACGACAAGAACTTGGTTTAGCGCCCGATGTACACATGGCCAAAGAAGATTTTATAGACTGTTTGGTGCAAGGGGGTTATGCGCGTTTAAGACCTGTTTTGCTTACTGCGATTACAACTGTTCTAGGCCTCATTCCTTTGGCTATTGGTTTTAATATAGATTTTTATGGCATGTTCGCGTATTTCGAGCCAAATATTTATATAGGCGGGCAAAACGCAGACTTTTGGGGGCCTATGGCATGGACGGTAATTTATGGGTTGGTTTTCGCTACCTTCCTTACTTTGGTAATCGTACCGGTCATGTACTTATTGACAGATAGAATTATCTATAAAATGAAAGGGATGAAAAAAGTAACAGCATCGGCTGAGTCTAAATAAGATAAAAGATATAAAAAAGGCTGCCTGAGAATTTGGGCAGCCTTTTTTTATTCAATGTTATTTTTACTTGTAGGCAAGTACCGTTTTTTCAATAATATCGCAGCACTCGTGTAACTCTTCTTCGGTAATAACAAGTGGTGGCGCAAAGCGAATGATATTGCCATGGGTTGGCTTGGCCAATAATCCATTTTCTTTCAATTTTACGCAAATGTTCCAAGCAGTTTCACTTTCAGGCGTATCATTGATGATAATGGCATTGAGCAAACCCTTGCCCCTTACTTTTGAGACCAAATCCGTTTTCTCAATCATTTTCTCCATTCTATCTCTAAAGATAAGCCCCATTTTGTAGGCATTCTCGGTCATGTTCTCATCTTTCAGTACTTGC
>Ga0207419_1002720_pt1 | contig 11279 bp, 8 predicted proteins | sample ElkSloMetagenome_4_FD_184723 | JGI IMG/M metagenome (GOLD analysis project Ga0207419, IMG submission 184723) | Hot spring microbial communities from Elkhorn Slough, Monterey Bay, USA - MD2A (version 2) | ecosystem: Environmental > Aquatic > Marine > Intertidal zone > Estuary: Microbial mat ... | reverse complement strand
AGGCGCCCGTGGGTGGTGGAGGCCGGATGGGTGATGGTGGTCTTGGCATCGCCCAGATTGGCGGTGATGGAGAGCATCCTGACCGCGTCCACCACCTGCCAGGCGGCCTCCCGTCCACCCTTCACCTCGAAGGCGACGATGCCGCCGAAGCCCCGCTGCTGGCGCCTGGCCAGTTCGTGCTGGGGATGGCCGGGCAGCCCCGGATAATGCGCCACGTTCACCGCCGGATGATCATCCAGCCAGCGGGACAGTGTCATGGCGTTGTCGCTGTGGGCGCGCATCCGAAGCGACAGGGTCTCCAGCCCCTTGAGGAACACCCAGGCGTTGAAAGGGCTCATGGTGGGGCCGGCGGTGCGCAAAAAGCCGTAGATCTTGTTACCGACGCGCTCGGCGTCCCCCACCACCGCGCCACCCACGCAACGGCCCTGACCGTCCAGATACTTGGTGGCGGAATGGATCACCAGATCGGCGCCGAGATCCAGCGGGCGTTGCAGCACAGGGGTGCAGAAGCAGTTGTCCACCACCAGCAGCGCATCGTGGGCATGGGCCAGTTCCGCCAGCGCCGCGATATCGGCCACCTCGGTGAGGGGATTGGAGGGGGTCTCCAGGAACAACATGCGGGTCTCGGGGCGGATGGCCCGCTGCCAGGCGGAGAGGTCGGTGAGCGGCACGTAGCTGGTACTGAGGCCGAAGCGGCTGAGGATATTGTTGAACAGCGAAATCGAACCGCCGAACACGCCCCCGGCGGAGACGATATGATCGCCGCTGTTCAGCAAGGCCATGCAGGTAGCCAGAATCGCCGACATGCCGGAGGCGGTGGCGACACAGCTCTCGCCGCCCTCCAGCGCCGCCAATCGGCTGGCAAACGCCCGCACCGTGGGATTGGTGAAGCGGGAGTAGATGTTGCCGGGTTCGGTCTCGGCAAAGCGGGCCGCCGCCTCGGCGGCGTTCTTGAACACGAAACTGGAGGTGGTGTAGATGGGCTCGCAGTGTTCCTGCTCACCGGTGCGGTCCCAGCCGGCCCGCACCGCCAAACTGTCCAGACCGAGTTCAGGATCGAAGAATTCGTCGTGCATCGCGCGTACCTCGGTTAGCCGGGCTGACTTGCTCCCGGACGTGAAACCGTGAGGAGTAGCCAGGCCGCCCGGGGCGGACGCGAGAGCCCGCCAGGGTACGGGCAGAAGACAGGTCTACCCCGCTTTAGCGATATTTCTAACGCGCCCCGCAAGCTGTGAGATCAAATCGGCGCGTTTTTCTACTCTAGAAAATTCGGCCCGGCCTGTCAAAACCCCCCTCAGGAGGCGTTGTGCAGATCCAGCACGTCCCGGTCCCCGTGATCCGGGATGCGGGAGACATCATGCACCTTGGCGCTGTCGGCGCGGCGCTCGGCCAGCGCCGCCAGATAGCAGGGTTTGATGTCGCCGGTGACGTAGTCGCTGTTGAAACAGGAGGACTCGAAGCGGGTAAGTTTGGCATTGCCCCGGCGCACCGCCGCCTCCAGATCCGCCAGATCCTGGAAGATCAACCGGTCGGCGCCGATCAGCCGGGCCACCTCGTCGACGCTGCGGTTGTAGGCCACCAGTTCGCTGGCGATGGGCATGTCGATGCCGTAGACGTTGGGGTAGCGCACCGGGGGCGCGGCGGAGGCGAAGTACACCTTGCGGGCGCCGGCTTCCCGGGCCATGTGGATGATCTGCTCGGAGGTGGTGCCGCGCACCACCGAGTCGTCCACCAGCAACACGTTCTTGTCCTGGAACTCCAGCGAAATGGCGTTCAGCTTCTGGCGCACGGATTTCTTGCGCACCTGCTGGCCCGGCATGATGAAGGTGCGGGCGATGTAGCGGTTCTTGATGAAACCCTCGCGGTACTTCACGCCCAGGTGGTAGGCCACCTGCAAGGCCGAGGCGCGGCTGGTCTCGGGGATGGGAATCACCACGTCGATGTCGTGGTCCCGCCATTCCCGGAGGATCTTGCGAGCCAGCATATCGCCCATCCGCAGCCGCGCCTTGTGCACCGAGACGTTGTCGATGATGGAATCCGGGCGGGCGAAGTAGACGAACTCGAAGATGCAGGGGGCATAGACCGGCTTCTCGGCGCATTGGCGGGAGCGAAAGCTGCCGTCGATGCCGATGAAGATGGCCTCGCCGGGGGCCACGTCCCGCACCAGATCGAAACCCAGCGCATCCAGCGCCACGCTCTCCGAGGCCACCACGTATTCCATACCCTCGGCGGTCTCGCGGCTGCCGAACACCAGCGGGCGGATGGCGTAGGGGTCGCGGAAGGCGACGATGCCCACGCCGGTGATCATGGCCACCGCCGCGTAGGCGCCCCGCGCCCTCCGGTGCAGGGCCGAGACCGCACCGAACACATCCTCGGGCTGCACCGTGAGGCCGGCCTGTTGTTGCAACTCGTGGGCGAAGATGTTCAGCAGGATCTCCGAGTCCGAATCGGTGTTGATATGGCGCCGATCGGTGCGGAACAGATCCTCCCTCAATTGCGCGGCGTTGGTGAGGTTGCCGTTGTGGGCCATGCAGATGCCGAACGGCGAGTTCACGTAGAAGGGCTGGGCCTCGGCGGAATCGGCGCTGCCGGCGGTGGGATAGCGCACATGGCCGATGCCGATGTTGCCGGGCAGGCGCAGCATGTGGCGGGTGCGGAACACGTCCCGCACCAACCCGTTGTCCTTGCGAAGAAAAAGCTTGCCCTGGTGGTAGGTGACCATGCCGGCGGCATCCTGGCCCCGGTGCTGGAGCACCGTCAAGCCATCGAACAACGCCTGATTGACCGGGCTGTGGGCCACGATCCCGATGATTCCGCACATGAATGTGCTCCTTCCCCGGAAGGGACTAAGAGGTGGCCGTCGGCACAGAGGGGGCGGCGGGTGGGACGGCGGAATCGGGCGGCGGGGGCAGTTGCACCGGCATCAGGCCGTGCAACCAGCCGGTCACCGGGTCCATCTGCCGGAGCACCAGGGACTGCTGCCACCAGTCGTCCCGGGGCAGGCTGGTGAAACTGGCCAGCAACACCAGCAACAGCACCGCGCAGGCGCCCCGTAACAACCCGAACAGGCTGCCGAGCAGGCGATCGCCGGTGTTGAGGCGACGGCGCCGGAGAACTTGCAGGATGATGATGTTCACCAGCCCGCCCAGCACCAGGGTGGCCAGGAAAGCCCCGCCGAAGCCGAGGATGGCCCGTACCGAGACCACATCCACATGGGGTTCCAGCAGGTCCATGATGGGTGCCATCAGCAGGAACCCCACCCCAAAGGCGATCACCCAGATCGCCAGGGACAGGATTTCCCGCAGGGTTCCCCGCCACAGGCTCAGGAACGCCGAGAAACCGATGATCACGATAATCGCCAGATCCGCCCAGATCACGCCCCTCTCCCGAGCGTCAGCAAAACCAAACCCGGCATTATACGGTGATCCATGTCCCTCGCCTAGCGGCCATCAACCACCCAGCGGCATCACGGTGCCGTTGATACCCATCTCCTGGCGTATCCGCCGCAGCACCTGTTCACTGGCGGCGCGATCCTGCTGGGGTCCGACCTGCACCCGGAACAGGGTCCGGCCATCCACCCGGGCCTGGCGCACGGCAGCGGGGAAACCCTGGGAGCGCAAGCGGTCGCCCAGTTGATTGGCGTACTGGGGCTGGCTGAAGCTGCCGGCCTGCACCGTCCAGTTGCGGGTACCGCTGGCCCCGGGGGCGGACTGGGCGATCAGTTGCACGGGCGGTAGCGAGGGGTCGCGGCGCGGCGCCGAGGGCGGCGTGGGGCTGTCCTGGACCACCCGCTCACGGGCCTCCCGGGCCGCCTGCTCACGGATCCGGCGCTGCTCGGCCTGCTCACGGGCCTGGCGCTGCTCGGCCAGTTGGCGGATCCGGGCCTGGCGGGCGGCGCGGGACTCAGCCTCGGCCCGGGCCTGTGCCTCGGCCCGGGTCTGGGCAGCGGCCTGGCGGCGCTCCTCGGCCAGCGCCCGGGCGGTGGCCTGAAGGCGTTCCTCGGCCATCCGCGCCCGCTCCAGCGCGATGGCGCGGTTGCGGGAGATCTCCCGGCGACGGATCTTATCCGCCGCCTCCCGGGCCGCCTGGCGGCGCACCGAGTCCACCGGATCCGCGGGTGCGGTGGCGGGCTGGCGGGTGACCGCCGGGGTCGGCGCCGGGGGTGCCTCGTCCTCGGTCATGATGGCGGGTATGCTGGGCGGCTCCTCGAATTCGTCGTCCAGGGTATCCACCACCGCCACCGCCGCCATGGGCGCCTGGGGATCATCGGTGGTGGTCCCGGCGTTGCCGGGGGTGGCGACGGTGCCCGGCGGCTGGGGCAGGTTCGGCAACTGCGGGGTGGGCAGGGCCACGGTGTCCTCCGGCTGCGCCACCGGCGCGGTGGGCGGGCGCAGGATCTCCTGGCCGGGCAGCGAGATCACCACGCTGTCGGGGTCGTTTTGCACGAGCCCGGAGACCGGGGCCGGGACGGACTCCTCCTCGGCCTGGCCCCGCACCGGTTGGGCGGGCTGGCGGACCAGTTCGGGTACCACGATGACCACCAGCGCGGTCACCACCGCGGCGCCCAGCAAACGCTGCTTCAGTGCTTTATCCATGGTTCCAGTGCCTCATTGGGTCGGCCTCCAGTACGGTGGCCACGGTAACGAACGAACCGAATACCACGATCCGGTCCCCCTGCCGGGCATCCCCGGCGGCGGCCTCGCAGGCCGCCAGCACGTCCGGATGGGCGCGGGGCCTGACAGCGCCGGGCCAGTCGCCGATCAACTCCACCAGGCTCGCGGCCTCGCGGCCCCGGGCACCGGGCAGGCTGGCGGGATACCAGACATCCACCAGCCCGGCCAGCGCCGCCAGCGCGGTGGCGTCCTTGTCGCCCCGCATGGCCACCACCGCCAGAGTGCGCCCGGCGACGGGACTTGCGGCCAGCGCCTCGGCCAGCGCGGCGATGGCCTGGCGGTTATGGGCCACGTCCAGCCACCATTGTACCGGACCCGGAAAGATTTGTAGGCGACCGATCAGGCGAGCGCCGGCCAGTCCCTGGCGAATGGCGGCCTCGTTCACCGGCAGATCCGGCGCCAGTGCATGGAGCAGGGCCAGCACCCCGGCGGCATTGGCCAGCTGGTGCTCGCCGGGCAACGCCGGCCGGGGCAGTTCCAGACGGATATCGGCGCCCCACCACACCCAGCGTGCCTCGTCCACCGGCGTGAACCCGAAATCCCGGTCCCGCAGGCTGAGCCGGGCGCCGATGGCGTCGGCGTGCTCCAGCAGGCGCCGGGGGGGGCCGGGATCGGCGCACACCGCCACCCGCCCGGGCCGGAAAATCCCGGCCTTGTGCCAGCCGATGCTCTCCCGGTCCGGCCCCAGCCAGTCCTGGTGATCCAGATCCACGGTGGTGATGAGCGAGGCGTCGCCGTCCACCACGTTCACCGCATCCAGTCGCCCGCCGAGTCCCACCTCCAGTATCGCCACGTCCAGCGCACTACGGTGAAACAGATCCAGTACCGCCAGGGTGGTGAACTCGAAGGCGGTGAGGGCCACCTCGCCACGGGTTGCCTCCACCCGCTGAAAAGCTTCGCAGAGGACGGCCTCGCCCACCTCGGCGCCGTCCACGCGGATCTGCTCGGTGAAGCGTTGCAGATAGGGCGAGGTGTAGCAGCCCACCCGGTAACCCGCGGCCCGCAGGATCGCCTCCAGCAGGGCCACCGCCGAGCCCTTGCCGTTGGTGCCGCCGACGGTGATGACCCGGGGCGCGGGCGGCAACGGCGCGAGCCGCTCGGCGACGGCGCGAATTCGCTCCAGGCCCAGGTCGATGCGCCGATCGTGCAGGCCCTCCTGCCAGGCCAGCCAATCGGCCAGGGTCATCGGCTGGCTCTGCCCCACGGCGCTCATGGCGCGGCGCGTCCGCCCAGCAGGGACAACAGCGCTGCCAGCCGGTCGCGTAACTGGCGACGATCGACGATCATATCCACCGTCCCGTGCGCCAGCAGAAATTCGCTACGCTGGAAACCCTCGGGCAGGGTCTCGCGCACGGTCTGCTCGATCACCCGGGGACCGGCGAAGCCGATCAGCGCCCGCGGTTCGGCAACGTTGATATCGCCCAGCATGGCCAGGCTCGCCGATACGCCGCCGGTGGTGGGATGGGTGAGCACCGAGATAAACGGCAGGCCCCGGGCAGCCAGTTGCGCCAGCGCCGCGCTGGTCTTGGCCATCTGCAGCAGCGACACCAGGGCCTCCTGCATACGCGCCCCGCCGCTGGCCGAGAAGCACACCAGCCCACAGCCTTCCTCCAGGCAATGGCGGGCGCCGCGCACGAAGCGCTCGCCCACCACCGAGCCCATGGAGCCGCCCATGAAACCGAACTCGAAGGCGCAACTCACCACCGGCACACCCTTGACCCGCCCGCCCATCACCACCAGGGCGTCGCGCTCGCCGCTTTCGCGCTGGGCGGCGAGCAGGCGGTCGCGGTAGCGCTTGCCGTCCTTGAAGCGGAGAAAATCCGTGGGTTCCACGGTGGCGCCGATCTCCTGGCGAGCCTCCTCGTCGAGGAAGCCCTGCAAGCGCTCGCGGGCGGACAGGCGCATGTGGTGGCTGCACTTGGGACAGACGTTGAGATTACGCTCCAGTTCGGTGCGATACAGCACCGAGTTGCAGTCCTCGCACTTGACCCACAACCCCTCGGGGATCTGACGCTTGTTGCGGCTCTCGATGCGAATCCGCGAGGGCACCAACTTCTCGAACCAACTCATGGCAGGGCCACCGTCGGGACAGATGCCGGGGCATCCCGCAAAGCGGCCATGAAATCGCGGATTTTCGCCGGATCCTTGATGCCGGGGGCGGATTCCACGCCACTGCTGACATCCACCGCGTAGGGCCGGTGGGGGATCACCTCGGCGATATTGTCGGGATTCAGGCCACCGGCCAGAATCAAGGGTCGGGGCAGCGCCGGCGGGATCCGCGACCAGTCGAAGCGCTTACCGAGGCCACCGAGACCGCCACCCACATGGCTGTCCAGCAGAAGCCCCCGCGCCCCGGGAAACCGCCCGGCATAGGCCAGCACCTCGGCGGCGCTGGTCTCGGCCATGGGCACGGCCTTGATATAAGGCCGGCCGTAGCGCTCGCACTCGGCCGGAGATTCCTGGCCGTGGAACTGTAGAAGATCCAGTGCCACCTCGGCAAGCACCGCCTCCACCTCGGTCGGATCGGGGTTCAGGAACAACCCCACGGTGCTCACGAAGGGCGGTAGCACGGCGATGACCTCCCGGGCGGCGGCAATGCTCAGCGCCCGGGAGCTAGGGGGATAAAACACCAGACCGATGGCGTCCGCCCCCAGCTCCACAGCGCTCAGGGCATCCCCGGGGCGGGTGATACCGCAGATCTTCACGCGAATCCGATTCATCAGAGTTAACTTGGATCAAGGTTATGTCAGCAGAGTAGGTAATGATAGCAAAACCACCCCCGGCCCGTTACGTCCGCGGACCCGGCAACTCGAAAACCGCCGGGTAACCCACCCCGATAAGACACAGTCCCTGGGCCGGGGCAGTGACCCCACCCCGGGTGCGATCCCGCCGCGCCAACACCTCGGCGGCCCAGTCCACCGGCTGCTCGCCCCGGCCGATGGCCATCAACACGCCAGCGATGTTGCGCACCATATGATGCAAGAAGGCATTGGCCTGCACCTCCAGGATCACCAGTTCCCCCTCGCGGCGGATGCCGAGTTCGGTGATCTCGCGGATCGGACTTCTGGCCTGGCAACCCAGCGCCCGGAAGGAACTGAAATCATGCTCGCCCACAAGCGCCTGCGCGGCCTGCTGCATACGCCCCGTATCCAGCGGCCAGTGACACCACACCGCCTGCTGTCGATACAGCGCCGAACGCACCGGGCGGTTGAGGATGCGGTAGCGATAGCGCCGGCTGCGGGCAGAGAAGCGGGCATGGAAATCCGCCGCCACCGGGCGCGCCCAGTTCACCGAGACATCCGCCGGCAGATTGGCGTTGGCCCCCAGTACCCAGGCGCGCTCGCGGCGCTCGGCCCGGGTGTCGAAGTGTACCACCTGGGCACTGGCATGGACCCCGGCATCGGTACGCCCGGCACAGTGCAACTGCACCGGATGGTCGGCCACCCGGGACAGGGCCTGCTCCAGCACACCCTGCACGGTGCGCACCCCGGCCTCCTGGCGCTGCCAGCCTCGAAAGGCGCTGCCGTCGTATTCCAGGCCCACGGCGATTCTCCGGGTAAGTGACTCGATCATGGTGGCATCGTGGTGATTTTCCGGGGTTCAATCTAAATGTCTGTTCTACAATACTGAGCAAGGAACACGGTGGCGACCCCCCCTGGAAACATCGCCGTCGCCCAAGGATACCGAGGTTTTTACTATGGACCGATCCCATGCCTGACATCTTGATCGTGGAGGATGAGGGTGTTATCCGCAGGGCACTGCGCAACCTGCTGGAAGACAACGGCTTCCACGTCGCCGAGGCGCTGTCCGTGACCGACGCCGAGGAGCAGTACCAGATCGATGCCTTCGATCTGGTCATCAGCGAACTACGCTTACCCGGCCCCCCCGGCACCGAGTTGATCCAGCGCCACCAGGCGCCGGTGCTGATCCTGACAAGCTACGCCAGCATCAAATCCGCCGTGGAGGCCATCCACCTCGGCGCCGCGGATTATATCGCCAAGCCCTTCAACCACGACGAACTCCTGTACTCGGTACGACGTATCCTAGACCGCCACCGCCTGGAACGGCAGAATGCGGCGCTGAAATCCGATATCCAGCGGGATTACCCGGTGGCCGGGATCATCGGTCGTTGTCCGGCCATGCAAGGGGTTTTCGAGTGGATCCACCGGACCGCCCCCATCAATGCCCCGGTGTTGATTCTCGGCGAGCCCGGCACCGGCAAGGAACTGCTGGCCAGGGCGATCCACGAACACAGCCCGCGCCGGGATGCCCCACTGATCGCGGTGAGCTGCGCGGCGATCCCGGCACAACGCATCGAGACGGAACTGTTCGGCCACGAAACGGGCGCCGCCGGCGAGGCGGCGGATGCCCGGGAGGGACTGGTGGAAGCGGCCAACGGCGGCAGTTTGTTTCTCGACGAGATCGGCGAATTGCCGCCCGCCGCCCAGACCCACCTGTTACGGGTCCTGGAAACTGGCGAGTTGCCCCGACCGGGCTCATCGCGATCGCCGCGGGTGGATATCCGGCTGATCGCCGCCACCCACCGGGATCTGGCCCAGCGGGTCCGCCAGTCCCACTTCCGGGAGGATCTCCTCCGGTTGCTACAGGCCACCGGGATCAAGCTACCGGCGCTTCGCGAGCGTGGCGAGGATATCGTCGAACTGGCGGAGTACATGCTGGACAAGGCCTGCAAGCGCCTCAACCATGCGCCCATGCGCTTTGCCGCCGAGGCCTGGGAGGCGATCCGCCGCTACCACTGGCCAGGCAATGTGCGGGAACTCGAGAACGCCGTGGAACGGGCGGTGATCCTCAACGAGGGACGGATCGTCACCGCCGAGTTACTGGCCCTGAACACCGCGGCCGAACGCGATGCCGAGTCCGGCGAGATCGAGGGACCGGCGAATATGTCCCTGGACGATTATTTTCTCTATTTCGTGCTCAGTAACCAGGATAAACTCTCCGAGACCGAGATGGCCCGGCGCCTGGGTATCAGTCGCAAGTCCTTATGGGAGCGCCGGCAGCGCCTGGGAATTCCCAAACCGCGGGGCCGACGTGGCGGTCCCCAGGCCAAGGCGGACTGAACAAATAGAAAAACTTTCCAGAAAATTGCTGTGACTGATTAACCCCTACCGATTCCAGGGAAACACGAAGCTGCTACACTTTTTCTAGCGCTTGACAGCAGCCGGCACCACCACGGCTGCAAGCCACCCGACAATTCCAGAGACGATAACCTGCACACGAGAGGACCCGCCTGCTATGGACGCAAAAACCATCTGGTTGTTCGTGTTTGTCGCCCTGTACTGGTCGTACTGCATATTCTGGGGCGTGAAAGGCGCCCTGGCCTCGAAAACCGCCACCGACTATATGCTCGCTGGCCGTGGTATCGGTCTGTGGGTATTCGTGCTGGCGGCCACCGCCACGTCGTTTTCCGGCTGGACCTTCATGGGGCATCCGGGGTTGATCTACGTGGACGGCTTCCAGTACGCCTACGCCTCGTTCTATGCCATCACCATCCCCTTCACCGGGGTGATGTTTCTGAAGCGCCAGTGGATGCTGGGCAAGCGCTATGGCTATGTCACCCCAGGCGAGATGGTGGCCGATTATTTCAAGTCGGATCTCTGTCGGTTGCTGGTGATCCTGGTGGCGCTGGTGTTCTCCATTCCCTATCTGGGGATCCAGCTACGGGCTTCGGGCTTTCTGTTCAACGTACTCACCGACGGGGCGCTGGATGTCAACGTCGGCATGTGGATTCTGTCGGTCGTGGTGCTGGCCTACGTGGCTTCCGGAGGTCTCCGGGCGGTGGCCTATGTGGATACCATGCAGGCGATCCTACTGGCCGCCGGTATCGTTGCCATCGGTATCATCGCCATCGCTTATATTCCCGACCTGCGGGGCGGTCTGGCCGCACTTTCTCAGGTGGAGGGCGGCGAGGCCCTCTACGGCAAGACCACGCCCGATGGCTACTCCCAGTACATCGCCATCCCCGGCACCATCCAGTTCGTCAGTAACGGCCCCTCGGCCGCTGGCGGGGCCTGGACCGGAATCATGGTATTGACCTATATGTTCGCGCTGATGGGCATCCAGTCGGCCCCGGCCTTCTCCATGTGGGCCTTTGCCAACAAGAGCCCGGCGCCCTTCGTGCCCCAGCAGGTATGGGCCTCATCCTTCGGGATCGGCATTATTCTGTTCGTGTTCACCGCTTTCCAGGGAGTCGGCTCGCATTTTCTCGGCGCCGACCTCAAGTTCTGGCAGGGTGAGCCGGAATACGTCAATCCGGTGCTGGCCGAGGGTCTGTTCTCCGCCACCAACCCCGGGCTGAGCAACGAGGAGGTGCGCGGCGCGGTGGCCCGGGGTATCGAGATGCTCGAGGCGGGCAACTGCGTGGACAACCCCGAGTGCCCGCTGGTGGATATCATGAACGCCGAGAAAAACCCCTCCAAACAGGGCGCCATCGTGCCGCAGTTGATCTGGCTGATGGGCGAAACCGCGCCCTGGCTGGTGGGGCTTCTCTCGGTGTGCGCGCTGGCTGCCATGCAATCCACCGGCTCGGGCTATATGTCCACCGCCGGCTCCATGCTGACCCGGGATATCCTGCGCCGCTTTATC
>Ga0207419_1002719_pt1 | contig 11283 bp, 9 predicted proteins | sample ElkSloMetagenome_4_FD_184723 | JGI IMG/M metagenome (GOLD analysis project Ga0207419, IMG submission 184723) | Hot spring microbial communities from Elkhorn Slough, Monterey Bay, USA - MD2A (version 2) | ecosystem: Environmental > Aquatic > Marine > Intertidal zone > Estuary: Microbial mat ... | reverse complement strand
ACAAGAGACGTATAAAATTATAATAGATTTATGAGTTATGAATTATCACGTATTACGTCAATCTCCTGTAGTCTCGATTAAAAATCTCAACCATTATTTTGGTAAAGGTTCTCTACGTAAACAAATTCTCTTTGATATCAACCTAGAACTATTATCTGGAGAAATTGTATTGGTGACAGGTCCTTCGGGTTCAGGGAAGACAACCTTGTTAACGCTAATTGGGGGCTTACGTTCACCCCAATCGGGTCAAGTTCACGTCTTAGGACAGGAACTTGTGGGTGCAACCGAAGAAAAACTGGTGCAAGTGCGCCGCCATATTGGTTATATCTTTCAATCTCATAATTTGCTCAAGAGTCTTACCGCGTGCCAAAACGTGCAAATGTCTGTGGAACTTCACCCTAATATTTCTCCCGTCGAGGCGGTAGCGAAATCAACAGCGATATTAACCACAGTTGGTTTAACCAATCATCTTAATAACTACCCTGATAACCTTTCTGGCGGACAAAAACAGCGGGTTGCGATCGCACGGGCGTTAGTGAGTCGTCCTCAGTTAGTTCTAGCTGACGAACCCACAGCAGCTTTGGATAGTCAATCAGGACGGAATGTCGTGGAATTAATGCAACAGTTAGCAAAACAACAAGGATGCACCATTCTACTCGTGACCCACGATAATCGGATTTTAGATATTGCGGATCGGATTATTCATATCGAAGATGGACATATTGAATTGCTTCGCTAACACTACCCAAATTGAAAATTATGGGTAGGCATTGCCCTCAATATTTTCGTTCAAAGAAGTAATAAGTCATAAGGAATACATTATATAGCTGTAGCCATAAACGACGTTTAAGGATGAGCCAGTTTATCTAATGACTGAGAACCCCTAAATAGGTTCAGTGCATCCGCGCCCGATTTGTTCTTAAGGTCACGTTAACCCCCTCACTAGATTGCTGAAGCACCAGTAAAGGAGTCGGTTTAGCTTTTTGATCCCAGTGAATTGAAACAATTCGTCCTTGAATCGTGGGTTGCCAGCTTTCATCCTCTGGAGAGAGAAAGGTTTCGATACAATCAATAATCTGGCTAATCGTGGCTGAGGTGGCTTGAGTCGGTAATTTAGTCAACTTGATTTGAATCCGGAACAGCACTCGCATGGTACGTTTACCGCTGCTTTCCGTCTCGTACTTGACATCAAACAGTTCATCAACTTGCCTCCCCGTGGTACTAGCAATCCCGACCGCGCTTTGAGTCGCTTGATTCGGTCGTAGTGCCACACTGATGATTTGTTTAACCTTGATTTTGATTTGATTAACGATAGCAAAATGGAATACCTCTTCCTCCATCCGCAATCGCAGATAGTCTAAATTGAACTCGCGAGAGTGAACCAAATCCGGATTGGTTTCCATTTTACGGATCGTGTTGAGCGCCAACTTCAACTTTTTCTGGAGGTCTTTGGTTTTAAACTGCTCAAATTTCAGCTTTTTCGTCATGGCATTCAATTGCATTTTGCCATAGACCAGTAAGCCGATCACGAGTAAGAACAGTCCCATGGAGACAAACATCCAGGGTGATCCGAAAGACTGATTGTTTGGGGGTGAAGGAGAGACAGCCGTGGGTGACGGCTGAGAAACTTGAGCTAATGTAGATTCTCTAGGGATAATCGAACTGGACATAATGCCTGCTGGAGAAAACGTAAGAGTTATTTCTAGAATGCCTTCCAGGGAGTGCATCGGGTGCAATCTCGCCCTTGCTAAGTCTGCTGGGGTATACCGACAGCCATTTTTTGTCGGTGGGGAAAACACTGTACCGAGTCGTAAACTCTTGCGAAAGTCCCCTAGGACTCCGCCATGAATGTTAGATTGTTCTGGATTTGTGTGGTTGATCGATTTGTCGCTTCAATTACAGATGCACCCATGCAGATTTTGAATTACAGTCCTGGAAAAAGGTAGCAGCAAACAGAGGTGTTCCTGCTGAGTGTTACCCTTAGTGGCGCCAGCGTGCCCGGTAGCTGCGAGCATCAATGTGGCACAAATTAGGAAATCGACTATAGCGACCTAAACCACCGGGCCACCACGGTTCCAGAGACCAATAAATCTGATTACCACTTAACCCTTCACCCACAAAATCCATGGCATCTCCCACCAGATGCCGACTATACTTGGCACCCCCAACTGCTCGATTAATGTGAGGGGGACGATACCAACTGGTGACGATAAAAGGTCGCCCAATGCGATCGCGTGCCCGTTGTGCCAGTTTCGCAATGCGAATCATAGCATCCACTGTAGCTTGGTTCGGGGGCATACGTGTACCTCCATGGGTGGCTTCTGCCCAGGTAAAGTTACCATCGGGAATAATTGGTGCTAATAGCTGAATATTGTAGGGTGTCCACCGTTCCGGACGTTTGGGAATGACTACAGGTGTGGGCTTGGGCGGTGCTTCTTGGGCTTGGCGGCGGGCTTCATTCATCCGTTTTTGGTCGTCCAGGAGAGATTGCACTGCCTGATTTCGGGTGGGCAAATCTCGCCAAAGTTGCACCAGACGGATTAATGCTTCCCGTTGGTTGTCCTCTTCTTTGTAGTTTTTGGGTATCTTGCCGACAAAGCTGATTAGTTCTCGATCCAGTTCCGCTGCCAGTTTTTGCATCGCGGTGGGATCAGTGGTACTCGCTTGGAGGATGTCTGGATTAATGCCCAGATGACTTAATACCGTGGCGCGGGAGTCAAATTGATTCCAGAGTCGAAAGCCTTCGGTGAGGGCATTGCGTTGGCTACCTTGTCCCTGGTAGAACTTCGGTATGCGCTCGACAAAGGCAATTAGCGCCGGATCAATAATATCGAGATCTTCTTCGGGGGAGGCACTTTTTTCCAAAGACGCGATCGCTTCTTCTCGGCTTCGCAGTTGACGCCATAGTTGACTTAGGCGCAGCAATGCCTCCCGTTGATGGGGATAACCGCTATAGTTGGCAGACACCCGTCCCATAAATTGCTTCAGGGGAATATCCAATAGGGATTCATCCTTACGCGCTGATTCTACCTGATCCGTTGGTACTAACGAAGCAATCGCCGCATCGGGCGTATCCAGTTCCCGCCACACTCGCACCCCTTCGAGCAACGCATCCCGTTGATGAGGTAATCCCTGATAATACTCCGGCAGTCGATCCACAAGCGTCAGTAAGGCTTTATCTAGATAGGCAAGATTTTGGGGCAGATTTTCGCTGCTGAAGTCGGCGGCTAAATCAGCTAGATAGGCTTGTTTGAGGGACTCAAAGTTACTCGGTTCTAAACGTGCTGTATGGGGTTGACTGGCTGGCGGTACATATCCTCTAGCCACGTTTTGTAGGAACTCGTCACTATAGCGTCCCTGTTCGGAGAGCCATAAATCATTTCCTTGCTGTCCCTGAGCAATTAAACTATCAGTCAGCGATCGGATAACATTAGCAGCATACTGAACTTGTTCCGCGAACGTATTCACCTGATCGGGGGATACCCGATTGGCAGGCGAGATGCCTAATCCTGTTTCTTCATCAGCAAGCGTCGGAGACGAATGAACCTGATAGAGAGCCGCCAAAATTGGCTTGTGAATCCCCGCTCGTTCGGCGGCTAGAAGATAATAATAATTCCGTTGGTCTGGTGATAGTATTGCCATGACGAATTTTGATAATCCAAGATATAGCACCCATTACACAATAATCTATGGCTTGTTCATCGATTAACTCAGCAATAGCCGCCCATTGCTGGAAAACGCTACGTCTGATTGCCACGGATTTCAACAACCCTGACTTGAGGGACGCTTGAAGTCAGGGATTGCCAGGGACAGGGCTGGCAACGTAAGCGTTGAATAGACCATTAGCCACCAACTGATACACACCTCCAAATGCTTCCCCAGTTTGGACTAACTGTAAGTCTACTTGTCATAGACGCTTTAAGAGAGGACATTTTGTTGGTGGTGGTCGAGGGGACTTTGTACTTTGTACAGACGCTTCTGTCATCGCGTCTCTACTACACGAGAGGTTTATCACCATGATTCGTGTACCAGTATTATCACCAGATGGTGAACCGTTAATGCCAGCTAAAGCTAGCCGTGTTAGACGCTGGTTAAAAGCTGGGAAAGCCAAGGTCGTACACAACGACCTAAATGTATTTCAAGTCCAGTTAGTTAAGGAACCATCAGGTAAGAAAACTCAGGATATTCTGACGGGAATTGATCCGGGCAAGCTGTTCACAGGAGTAGCCGTCCAGTCGAGGGGCGCTACCCTATTCCTAGCCCACCTGAACTTACCGTTTAAGAACGTGACCAAACGGATGAGCCAACGGGCGATGATGCGACGGGGACGGCGGGGGCGGCGGATCAATCGCAAGGTTCCATTTAACCAACGCAATCACCGCCAGTGCAGATTCGACAACCGCAAAGGTAACAAGCTGCCCCCTAGCATCCGAGCTAATAAACAGCTAGCCTTCCGGGTAGTGCAAGAACTCAAAGGAATTTACCCTTCGGCTTCTCTGACAGTTGGTGATAGTCCCAACGATGCCAGTTTATTTAATCCCCAGCTATTTCCCCTGTCCGTAGGCGTGGCTAATGTGTTGGATTATCGGGATTAACTGGACTATAAACCCGCTTATGTAACCAACGCTACGGAAGGCGATGGACTTTGTGAGTTAATCGAATACCTGCATCAATCGTGAGAGGGAGATGAGGGAGATGAAGGAGATTATGTAGGGGTTCACTTTCACTACTATCGTTTGAAATGGTGCGTTACGCTTCGCTAACGCACCCTACTGTCGTGGCACACCTTAATTGGTGGATTAGCATTGTAGGGGCACCATCCTTGCGCCCGGTTTCACCGCAAAATCTATTCCACAATTTTAGCTGTGCCACGCCACTACACCCGCCCCGACTAAATGACTCTTGACAAATGACATAAGACAAATGACAAATGACAAATGACAAGGTGTAGGAGCAAGATTTATGGTGCTGGTTGTCCAAAAATACGGTGGAACCTCTGTTGGTTCAGTTGAGCGGATTCAAACCGTCGCTCAACGTCTCTTAAAAACAGTCAAAGCGGGTAACTCCTTAGTCGTTGTCGTATCCGCGATGGGTAAAACGACAGATGGGTTAGTCAAACTGGCTCACGAAATTTCCGCCAATCCCAGCCGTCGGGAAATGGATATGTTACTCTCCACTGGAGAACAAGTCTCGATCGCGCTCTTGGCAATGGCGTTGCAGGAATTAGGACAACCCGCCATTTCTCTGACTGGCGCACAAGTGGGTATTGTCACGGAAGCCCAATATAGCCGCGCCCGTATCTTTAGTATCCACACCGAACGGATTTCTCGGCATATCAACGAGGGGAAAGTGGTTGTGGTAGCGGGCTTTCAAGGGATCAGTAGTCTAACTGACTTAGAGATTACCACCTTGGGACGCGGTGGATCAGATACCTCCGCCGTAGCATTAGCGGCATCATTAGGGGCAGATCGCTGTGAGATTTACACGGATGTTCCGGGTATTTTAACCGCTGATCCGCGCTTAGTCCCTGATGCTCAACTCATGGACGAGATTACCTGCGATGAGATGCTGGAATTGGCAAGCTTAGGGGCGAAGGTACTGCATCCCCGTGCGGTGGAAATTGCTCGCAATTACGGGATGCCTTTGGTTGTATTATCCAGTTGGACGGATGATCCGGGGACAAAGGTGATTTCTCCGACGCCACAACCCCGTTCGTTAGAGGGTTTAGAAATAGCTCGCTCGGTCGATGCTGTAGAATTTGATACCGATCAGGCAAAAGTGGCAATGCTACGGGTTCCGGATCATCCCGGTGTCGCGGCACAATTGTTTGGGGAGATTGCGGGTCAAGATTTGGATGTGGATTTAATTATCCAGTCGATTCACGAGGGGAATACGAATGATATTGCCTTTAGTGTGAGTAAGGGTATTCTCAAACGGGCTGAAGCCGTCGCTGAAGCGATCGCACCCGCGTTTCGTAGCCCTACTAATCCCAGTGCTGATGAGGCGGAAGTCTTAGTGGAATCGAATATCGCCAAAATCGCGATCGCGGGGGCGGGAATGATTGGACATCCTGGGATTGCGGCGCAAATGTTCACCACCCTGGCAAATGCGGGGATCAATATTCAGATGATTTCTACCTCTGAGGTAAAAGTAAGCTGTGTGATTGATGCGGCTGATTGTAATCGTGCGATCGCGGTTTTGTGTGACCAGTTTAATATTAAGAGTTCCCCCGCCCGTTTACCAACAGAGTTAACCGATAATTCCCTTGCAGCCAGCGAAGGGTCAAAACTGAATCAGGGCAAGTTTCGTAAAAGCGATACCACCAATAGCGGTGTAGAGACGTTGCATGCAACGTCTCTACAGTCAACCCCTGTCCGAGGTGTTGCTCTTGACCAAAATCAAGCCCGTTTAGCTATTCGCTATGTTCCTGATCGTCCGGGTATGGCGGCTCGAATATTTAGTATTTTAGCCGAGCAAACCATTAGCGTGGATATGATTATTCAATCTCAGCGCTGTCGAGTAATTGATGGAATTCCCACACGGGATATTGCCTTTACCGTCGCCCAAGCTGAGGCGGAAAATGCCCAGCAAATTCTCCAGGAGGCTGCACCTATTTTAGGGTACGGCGAGGTTCTCCTTGATGCCGATATTGCTAAAGTCAGTATTGTTGGTGCAGGGATGATTGGACAACCTGGTGTAGCAGCGCGAATGTTTGCCGCCCTTTCTCAACACCAAATTAATATTCAAATGATTACCACCTCGGAAATAAAAATTAGTTGTGTGGTGAATAAAGAGCAAGGGGTGACAGCATTACAAGCCATTCACCAGGCATTTGGTTTAGCCGGAAATCAGCAAGTTGAAGTTCCCGCCTAGGAGTTAGCATCATCTGGATTATTCCAGACCTTGGCAAATGTCTTATCCGAAAGTTTAGTGGATTATCGAACCATCATCCGATGCTGTTCGCTGCGTCCAAATCGGCTACTTCTTCAAGTTTTCCAGGAGGTAAGTCGCGGATTTTTTTAATTATATAGCAGTACGCTCTCGCGTGGTTACAGTATAAATGTTCTAAGGCACTCCTGATAAAGCCTCCATTTCTAATGTGTAAATACACGCCTAGCGTAGGGCTATAGCAACCGCCATAGTGGTTAGGACACATCATTTATGTAGAGACGTCGCATGCAACGTCTCTACAATGATGCCGAAAGTCCTAATCGATGTGTCTACTGCTATAGCGCCTGTTCAAAAGAATTGAGTATAACTGTATTATTCATGCCATTTTTAATAGATTTAAGGACAATTAAAGGTTCATTGAGTGCAAGCCAATTTACCTTGATAAATAAAAACATGCAAAATCGCGAGCGTCTCGCTCGCACTACAACTGTTTCCTGTTCCCTGTTCCCTGTTCCCTATCCTCACTATAATACATATTCAGCAATCCCTACTCAAGGTTTTTGATCTAAACGAATCGCCCGCTCCAATGCCGTTTTTTCCCTTGACCGACGCACATAAGGTTCTAATTGTTTCACATCCAAACCGCTTAAAATACTCAAATCCTCCACATTCATTCCTCGCATTAACAGTTCCACACACCAAGTCTGTCGCGCTTGCTCAATTGAGGGAGATGGCGTTTCCAACTTAGCGGTAAAGTTACGCCATGCGGCTCTTAATTCTGGCACAGACATCCGTTCTAAGGCTTCATTGACAAACATAGGTGAGCGATCATCTTTACGACTTTTGAGCCATTGGTTTAAGGGATTGCGGGTGTATGAACCATAGCGTTTGCCCATAATCCACTGATTGACAGGGACTTGGCGCACGTTACCGTGAGTCACTTGCAACAAATGTCTGTGGGCGTCACTAATTTGGTGCGATCGCTCTAAGGCAGTAATTTCTTCTATCCGCAACCCCGCACCAAAGAGGATATAGGCAAGAGCATAATCCCGTAATCCGCTTTTTTTCGCTTGTTGCAAAATTTCGTGAACTAACGATGCGGGTAAATCGGCTACAGTCTCAGAGAAGATCACCGGAGAAGGCGCATTCAGTGAAGAATCGGGGACAGGCTGGCGCACTGTCTTCCCTGTGTCGCCGCTTCCCGGCTCTTCCTCCACCTCTTCCCGTCTCTGTGTCTCTTCCCGTCTCTGTAGCTCTCCGTCTGCAAAAGCTCCGTGTAAGATGAGTTCGACCAAACTTTGCAAAAACTCCTCCTGACTTTGCCAAAGCTGGTGGAACTCGCTAGTTAGTTCAATCACCAGATACCCGAATAACATCACATTAACCAAGCTGGCTAATTTTTCCGCCGACAATCGCAATGATAAGCGATCGCGTTGAATCACGGTGGTAAGATAATCAGCAAAGTCCAGGTTGGCTTGAGTAACCCCTTCTCCTAACGCCTGACGATGCTCAACCGTATATTTTCCCGACTCCCCCACCACAGAGCGCAGTAACTCTGGCATTTGCGTGAGAACCTGAAGGCGATCGCGTCCATAGTTAATCAGCGCCTGCTCAAACGTCGTTGTCTGATCGACTTGAGATCTGAGTGATTCGCCCAGACGGGTAAACACCCCAGAGTCTTCGATCACGGCTAAGAGTAATCCTTGTTTATTCCCAAAGTGACGGAACAGTGTGACTTCATTAACCTGGGCTAATTCAGCAATCTGACGTGTGGTCGTCTCCGTAACCCCCTGAACGGTAAACAACTCAAGCGCTGCTTGAATCAAACGCGCTCGTGTTGCAGAACTGGTACGAGACATAGTTTAGTAATGTAAGTAACACTTGCATTTTGATAGATAAATCGTTAAGCTGATGATAGAAGTGTAAGCAACACTTGCACATCAATTCCTACTGTAACGATTCTCATGACTAATCATTCAATCTCAGTGCCTCCTCAAAGTCGCACTAACTTACCCTTCCATTGGCCCAGTCTGCTATTTTTTGGCACGATTCACGCCTTAGCACTGATGGCACCCTGGTTTTTTTCATGGTCAGCCTTGGGAGTAATGATATTTCTCCATTGGCTTTTTGGCAGCATTGGCATTTGTTTAGCCTATCATCGGCTTTTGACCCATCGGAGTTTTCAAGTGCCTAAGTGGTTAGAATATATCCTGACCACCATCGGGGCTTTAGCTCTACAAGGAGGACCAATCTTCTGGGTAGCAGGACACCGTCAGCACCATGCTCATCCAGAAGATGCCAACAAAGACCCTTACTCAGCACGGTATGGATTTTGGTGGAGTCACATGCTTTGGCTGTTCTATCATAAGCCCGACTTTTTTGATTACGAAGTGTATCAGAAAAATGCTCCCGATATGTCAAGAGACCCTTATTATCGCTGGTTAGATCGCTATTTCTTATTGTTACAACTTCCTCTGGGTCTATTGCTTTACGTAATCGGGGGATGGCAATTTGTATTCTGGGGTGTCTTTGTCCGAGCTGTCGTACTGTGGCACAGCACCTGGTTGATTAATTCTGCCACTCACTTGCGTGGTTATCAAACTTATGAAGTTAATGATGGGTCTCGAAATCTCTGGTGGGCAGCAATCTTAACCTACGGAGAAGGTTGGCACAACAATCACCACGCTCATCCCAATGTTGCTCCGGCTGGACGTAAATGGTGGGAAATCGATATGACATGGTGGGCAATTCAACTGCTGCAAGGAGTGGGTTTAGCGAAGAAAGTTGTCCTACCACCCAAAAAGGCAGCCTAGTAACACTCTTGGGGAGTTTAAAAGTATGCCCTTGAGTGTCGCGAAGGGTCAAAAGTTTGTTTTCATCAGATTTTTTGAAGAGTTAGCCAACGTAGGTATTGTTCTACTTTAGATTTTCAATTTGAAGATAGCTTGATGCTAACTCAATTAATAATTGAACTTAGTATTCAGTAGTTACATTGAACCGCATGACTTGACAAGGGTAGGTTATGTGGTTGTTTTGTAGGTCAGAGGAGTTTTTCGGTAATAGGAAAAGGAAACTAGGGGCAGGTTTCATTAACGGCTTATTCCACCATCATTTTATGACAATATAACAAAATGAAACAGTATTCTCCACTGACAATTATTTCTTATCTAATCGGTCCAACGCTGATTATCTTTAGCCATATCGGATCGTTACTTGTTTTAATCACGGGTTTATCGTGGGGCGCTTGCCTATGGATCATATTTTTATATGTCATCCGTATGCTGGCAACAACCGGCATCTACCATCGACTACTCACCCACAAAAGCTATCAGGCTCCTGCTCCAGTTCTATGGCTGGGAAGTATTGTGGGAGCATCGGCGGGACAGATGGGTCCAAGTTGGTGGAAAGCGCACCATATAGCCCATCATAAGCATGTCGATCAAGATCTCGATCCCCATTCCCCCTATACACCCGTTCAAGGGATCGGAGGATTCTATTGGTCTCAAGGAGGTTGGCTATTATCTCCCCGCTTTTTTCCTGACAAGCTACCTGCCGATGTTGAGAGTGATACTGTTTTAAAGGTGATTGATCGTTTGCACTTTATCCCTCTAGTAGCACTGGGAGTGATTTCTTATTTCATCGGTGGTGTTGAATATCTGGGGGCTTTTTTTCTCAGCACAACGCTGCTGTTTCATGGCGTGCAAACCGTCAACTCCCTTTGCCATATTGTGGGGGAACAACCTTTTATCACTGATGATCTCAGTCGCAATAATAAGTTAGTAGCCTTTCTAACTCTGGGTGAAGGCTGGCATAATCTCCATCATGCCTTTCAGTCATCCAGTCGCCAGGGGATAACCATTCGTTCTGGACAGGTTGTCTATCTTCCAGATCCCACGTTTAGCTTCATTAAAACGCTTGAGTTCTTCAAGTTAGCGTCAAAGCTTAAAGTGCCTACTGAAACCAAGCTGCTGGCGTGTGCCAAGGTTCTAAGCTTTCAGTCTTCCGAGTTACCAGCTAGCGTAAAAACATCGGTAGGTTCTGAACACCCCTCTAGGACATCGGTCAAGAAACCGGCTCCGAGAAGGGTGAAAGGTTGATATGGCGTTGTCATCCTCACTCTTAACCCGGTTTGGAGGGAATACTTGACTGTTGTTGATGACGATAAGGATTAAACATTGATTCAGATACAATTAATTATTCCCAGAGCCAAATTAACCCGTATCCTAGGGGCGCACGCTCCGTCAAGGGGTTGTAGAGACGTAAGGCGTGGAACGTCTGGGAGCAGAGGGAGTGCGATCGCGTTTGCCATTATATACCGGGCATTCGTAGGGGCTTGGTCACCAAGGGAACCAAGTAAGGGCTTGGGAACCAAGTAAGGGCTTGGGAACCAAG
>Ga0207419_1002718_pt1 | contig 11285 bp, 10 predicted proteins | sample ElkSloMetagenome_4_FD_184723 | JGI IMG/M metagenome (GOLD analysis project Ga0207419, IMG submission 184723) | Hot spring microbial communities from Elkhorn Slough, Monterey Bay, USA - MD2A (version 2) | ecosystem: Environmental > Aquatic > Marine > Intertidal zone > Estuary: Microbial mat ... | reverse complement strand
ACGAGGTTCTGGGCCCCGAAAGCGAAGCGCAAGCGGGCGTGTTCGCCACCACGCGCTTCACTGCGCCCGGCATCAAATGTGCGGGCTGCATCGGCAAGATCGAGCGTGAATTGCCCAAGGTGGACGGGATTGCTTCTGCCCGCGTGAACTTTTCGGCCAAGCGCGTGGCGATAACGCACGATCCCGCCATGGGCGAAGACGCGCTGGCAGGCGCGCTCGAGGCCATCGGGTTCGAAGCGCAGGCGATTGCAGACAATCCCATGGGCGAAGACGTGAAAGAGCGGCGTATGCTCATGCGCTCGCTGGGCGTTGCAGGCTTTGGCATGATGAATGTCATGCTGCTCTCGGTCAGCGTGTGGTCTGGTGCAGACGGGGCAACGCGCGATCTGTTCCACTGGCTTTCAGCGCTTATTGCCTTGCCCGTTATTGCCTATTCAGGCCGCCCGTTCTTCGCCAGCGCGTGGATGGCGCTCAAATACCGGCGCACCAATATGGATGTGCCGATCTCTATCGGCGTGATCCTTGCAACCGCGCTCAGCCTCTACGAAACAATCACAGGCGGCGCGCATGCCTATTTTGAAAGCGCGGTGATGCTGCTGTTCTTTCTGCTCGCAGGGCGTGCGCTTGACGCTGTGATGCGTGATCGCACTCGCGACGGAATCGGCGCGCTGCTTGGCCGCATGGGCAAAAGCGCGAGCGTGATCGGCGCAGATGGCAGCACGGCGCGGGTCAATGCGGCAGATCTTGAGCCAGGAATGCTGGTGCTGGTGGCCTCGGGCGAGGCGCTTGCGGCTGACGGAGTGATCGAGGACGGATCGAGCGCGATCGATAATTCGATGCTGACAGGCGAAAGCGCGTCTGTCGCGGTTGAAAAAGGGGCTGAGGTTCACGCCGGCGCGATCAATCTGACAGCGCCCATCCATGTGCGCCTCACTCGCACGGCAGACGATACTGCGATTGCTGAAATTGCCCGGCTGATGGATGAAGCGGGTCAATCGCGCAGCGCCTATGTGCGCATCGCAGACCGGGCAAGCCGCGCCTATGCGCCTGCCGTGCACACACTGGCTGCGCTTTCATTTGCAGGCTGGATGATTGCCGGGGCTGGCTGGCACCAATCGCTTGTGATCGCCATCGCTGTGCTGATCATCACCTGCCCGTGCGCCATGGGGCTGGCGGTGCCGACTGCGCAGGTTGTTGCCGCCGGCGCGCTGCTCAAACGCGGATTGCTGGTGAAAGACGGCAGCGCATTGGAGCGTCTTGCCGAAGTGGATGTCGCTCTGTTTGACAAGACGGGCACCCTCACGCTTGGCTACCCCCGCCCACAGATCGATATGATCGATGATGAAGCGCGCAGTGTGGCGCTGGGCCTTGCGCAGGCGAGCCGGCACCCGTTGAGCCGGGGCCTTGCGGACACGCTGCGCGATGCAGACGTTGAACCGGCGATGATTGACAATATCACCGAAACCGCAGGCGAAGGGCTTGTGGGCCAATGGCTGGGCCAGACGGTCGCGCTTGAAAAACCAGCCAGTGGATCGGGCGAACTCGCTGCGCAGTTGCGCATTGGCAACCGCGCGAAAACCATCGTGTTCACAGATGCGATGCGTGCCGATGCGCCCGATGCGATCAAAGCGCTTGCGTGCGATGGCATTGCCTCCCGCATCCTTTCAGGAGACCGCGCCGAGGCGGTGGAGGCCATGTCTGCGCGCCTCGGCATTGATGGCACAGGCGAAGTGAACCCGGCGCAAAAGCTCGAAGCGTTGGAAACGCTTAAAGCTGGCGGCGCGCGCCCGCTAATGGTGGGTGACGGGCTTAATGATGGCCCGGCGCTAGCTGCCGCCCATGCATCTATAGCGCCCGGCACGGCAAGCGATGCCAGCCAGCAGGCAGCCGATGCGGTGTTTATCACAGACAGGCTTGAGCCGGTATCACTTGCCGTGAAAGTGGCGCGCGCCACGATGCGGATCGTACGCCAGAACTTCGCGCTCGCCATCGGCTATAATGTCCTGGCCGTGCCGCTGGCGATATTCGGCTATGTGACCCCGCTTATCGCCGCGATTGCGATGTCGCTCAGCTCCCTGATTGTGGTTGCCAATTCGCTCCGGCTTGCAGGCGCTGCGGGGCGGGAGACAAGTGCATGACCGGCCTTGCATTCTTGATCCCGATTGCGCTTGGCATGGGCCTTGTTGGATTGCTCGGGTTTTTCTGGGCGATGAAGAGCGGGCAATATGAAGACCTGGATGGCGCTGCCAATCGCATCCTGATCGATGATGAGGACGAGCCTCTATGATTGGCCCGTTGATCGCCTTGCTCGCGCTCGTGCCGCTAGTGGCGGGGACAAGCGCGCATGATACGGGCGGCGGTGATCCGGTCAGCGTCCAACTGTGCAATGGTGGCGAAATCATGCTTGATCTGGGCCGCAAGCATAGCGGTGATCACCGCGAACCGGGCACTTGCGACCACCTTGGCTGCCATGCCGGATCGTGCCGCAACACCAAAAAGGTGAAGAGAGCCACCTCTTCTTGATCTCGATCAAGGAAAATGCGCGCGCGGCGCTCCACTAGGATAACAAGCGGCGCATGTTGCGCGCCGCAAGACGCAAATCCGAGGAGCGCGAGCGCACAATGTGGCCTTATCACCCTGAATTGCTGGCCGTGCCAGTGCCGCGCTACACCAGTTATCCCACTGCTGCCGATTTTGGCGAGTTAGACCCGCACGCTCTGCCGCGCGCGATCGAGCAGGCGACAGGCGATATCTCGCTCTATGTGCACATTCCGTTTTGCGAGGAAATCTGTTTTTATTGCGGATGCAACACATCGCGTTCGGGCAAAAAGGCGCGAGTGGAGAGTTATCTTGCCGCGCTTCACGACGAGATCGAAACCGTTGCCTCGCTGCTACCGCAAGAAACGCGGGTGCGGCGCATCGCTTTTGGCGGAGGCAGCCCCAACGCGATCCTTCCGGCGCAGTTTTTGCACTTGGTTGAAACTCTGGAACGCCGCTTTGCGGCTGAACGCCCGCTGTATTCAATAGAGCTTGATCCGCGCACAATGTCGGCTGAATGGGCGGGCGCAATCGGCACTGCCGGGATCACGCGCGCCAGCATGGGCGTGCAGACCTTTTCGCCTGAGTGCCAGAAGGCCATCGGGCGTGTTCAGGATGATGCGATGATCGCGCGTAGTGTCGATTGGCTGCGTGATGCGGGCGTAACCTCGCTGAACTTTGATCTGATGTACGGCCTGCCCCACCAATCGCTCGGCGATCTTGCCGATTCCATCGAAATGACGCGGCGCATGGGTGCAGACCGGATCGCGCTGTTCGGCTATGCCCATGTGCCCCATTTCGTGCCGCGCCAGCGCGTGATCGATGCAAGCGCACTGCCCGGCGCCGCCACCCGCTTTACGATGGCACGCGAAGGTTTCGCCGCGTTGACCGGGGCGGGATATCAGGCGATTGGATTTGATCACTTTGCCCTGCCCGGCGATGCTCTTGCTATTGCCGCGCGCGAGGGCACGCTGAGGCGCAATTTCCAGGGCTTTACCGAAGACCCTTCCGATATTCTCATCGGCATGGGCGCCTCTGCCATCAGCGGGTTTCCCGGGCTGATCGCGCAGAACGAGAAGAATGCTGGCCGCTACCGGATGCTTACCTCGCAAGGAAGGCTGACAGCGGGCCACGGTATTGTGCGCAGCGCAGATGACAGGATGCGGGCGGCTCTGATTGAAGAATTGCTGTGCACGGGTTCTACCACCCTTTCACCCTGCCTGCTGGCGCGGATCGAAAGGCGGCTTGCACCCTTTATCGCGCATGACCTTGTAACCCGCGATGGTATGAAGCTGGCGATTTCGGGCGATGGGCTGCCTTATGCCCGGATCATCGCCTCGTTCCTTGATCGATATCGCGAAGAGACCACCAAGGTGTTCAGCGCCGCGATCTAGCTTCGTTTTCTCTCTCGCCGGGCTTGCCAGCACGCCTGTTTGTGCGCATTCTATCACTTGGCTTGGCGAGCGGTGGGAGGCGTTCATGAGCACTTTAGAGCAATCCACGCGCACAGCGCCTGCGCCAGTTCCCGTGGTTGCGGATGATCTGACGCTGTCCGATCTCACCGCCGCCTTGCGTGCAGGCTGGCGCGATTTTGCTGCCATGCCGCAATTCGGCCTGTTCTTTGGCGGGTTCTATGTGATCGCGGGGCTGATCGCAGGCTATTTCGCTTTCGTTCTCGAAGAGCTTTCATGGCTGATCCCGGCCACAGCCGGCTTTCCGCTGATCGCTCCTTTCGTGGCCGTTGGCCTTTATGAAGCAAGCCGGCGCCGCTGTGCGGGTGAACGCGCTGGCTGGCGCGGCGTGCTGGGCGCGCTGAACGGCAATGGCGATGATCAGATCCTTTCCATGGGCGTGATCGTGTTTGTCGCTTTCGGCTTCTGGATGATTGTCGCCCACGCCGTGTTCGCTATCTTCATGGCGCAAAGCGGGGTTTCCGCGCATGGCGGATGGGCATTGATCGAGGCTTTGATGAGCCCTGCCGGCATCGCGATGCTGGCCGTTGGCAGCGTGATCGGCGCGATCATGGCGTTTGCCTTTTACGCGATCACAGTCATCAGCCTGCCGCTGCTGGTGGACCGCAAGAATGATTTCCTCACCGCGATCATCGCCAGCCTCACCTGTGTGAAGCGCAACTTGTTCGTGATGAGTGTCTGGGCCGCGATCATAGCGGTGCTGCTGGGGCTTGCCATGCTGCCGTTATTCCTTGGCCTTTTTATCGCACTGCCGGTGCTGGGCCATGCCACCTGGCATCTTTATACCCGCGCCGTGCGCTAGGAGACACTGATCTGACATGAGCGAAGTCACACTCGAACCCGACCTGCCGATAATTGATCCGCACCACCACTTGTGGGACTTGCGCGCGCTATTGCCTCTGTTCCCGCAGCCCCGCCACCGGTTTATCGAAACGCTTTTGCCAGCGGCGCATTACACGTTTGACCACTTCAACGAGGAAGTGAACGCCAGTGGACATAATATCCGCGCAAGTGTGTTCATGGAATGTGGCGCGTTCTACAACCCGGCCTATGGCGATGCGCTCAATGTGGTGGGCGAAGTTGAATATGCGAACGGCGTTGCCGCGCAAAGCGCTAGCGGCATTTATGGCGATGCACGGCTGTGCGCGGGGATTGTGGGCCATGCCAATCTCACTGCGGGCGCTGTTGTGGGTGATGTTCTGGATGCACTCCACGCCGCAGCACCGCATCGCTTCAAAGGTATCCGCCATCAGGGCGCGTGGGATGCAGACCCCGACGTGCTTGGCCCTCCGTTTCACGCGCCAGAAGGACTATACCGTGATGCCAAGTTTCGCGAAGGCTTCGCCGAATTAGGCAAACGCGGCTTGCGCTTTGATGCCTGGGTGCTTGAACCGCAAATCCCTGATGTAATCGATCTGGCGCGGGCTTTTCCCGATACACCCATCTGCCTTGATCATTGCGGTACCCCGCTTGGCAATGCGAGCTATTCGGGTCGTCTCGAGGAACGCTTTGATATTTGGCGCACAAATATCATCGAACTTGGGCAATGCTCGAATGTGATGGTGAAGCTGGGTGGGCTGGCCATGCACAATTGCGATCTTCCTCCCGAAGGCCCAGCGGCGGGCTGGTCGTCCGAGCGGCTCGCGCCCTTGTGGAAGCCCTATGTCGAAACCTGCATCGAAGCGTTTGGAACCGGGCGCGCCATGTTTGAAAGCAATTACCCGGTGGATCGATGGGGGGCGAGCTATCCGGTGCTATGGAACACCTTCAAGCGCATCACATCAGGTGCCGGCGCGGATGAGAAAGCAGCTCTTTACGCTGGCAATGCGGCGCGCTTTTACGGGATCGAACAGGTGCTTGCGTAGTTTCATTTTGCAACCTACCGATCAATAATCATTCAGTGAGAGAGATACACACCCATGGCCCTGCCCGCACCTTTTGATCGCATGCGTCTTCCGTTGATCGGCTCACCCTTGTTCATCGTTTCCGGTCCTGAACTGGTGATTGCTCAGTGCAAGGCGGGGATCGTGGGCAGCTTTCCGGCTCTGAATGCCCGGCCCCAATCGCTGCTCGATGAATGGCTGCACCAGATTACGGAAGAACTGGCCAAGCACAATCGCGAACACCCTGATCGCCCGGCCGCGCCCTATGCGGTGAACCAGATCGTTCACAAGTCGAATGACCGGGTAATGCAAGATATGGCAACCTGCGAGAAATGGCAGGTGCCGCTTGTCATCACCTCGCTTGGCGCGCGCACCGAGATTTTTGATGCTGTGCGCAATTGGGGCGGGATCACGATGCACGATGTGATCAACAACCGCTTTGCCAACAAGGCGATCGAAAAGGGCGCAGACGGTCTTATCCCGGTGGCGGCAGGCGCAGGTGGCCATGCAGGCACGCAATCACCTTTCGCTCTGATGCGCGAAATTCGTGAATGGTTTGATGGCCTTGTCGCGCTTTCAGGTTCGATTGCGCATGGTTCGTCCATCCTTGCAGCGCAGGCAATGGGCGCCGATTTCGGCTATACTGGCAGCGCCTTTATCGCCACCGAAGAGGCCAATGCCGATCAGGGCTACAAGCAGGGCATCGTGGATGGCAGCGCGGAAGGCATTGTCTATTCCAATCTGTTCACCGGTGTGCATGGCAATTACCTGCGCTCGTCCATCGAAAATGCAGGGCTTGACCCTGAAAATTTGCCGGAAAGTGATCCCTCCAAGATGAATTTCGGCTCTGGCGGAAACACCAAAGCGAAAGCGTGGAAGGATATCTGGGGTTCTGGCCAGGGGATCGGCGCGGTGAAATCGGTTGGCCGCGTGGAAGACATGGTTGCCCGGTTCGAGCGAGAGTATCACGAAGCGAAAGCGGCGCTGGCGGCCAAGTCGGATTATTTAAGCTGGCAGGCGCTGGCTGAAGCGGCTGAATGAGGCGCTAATCGCGCGTTGATGCCCATAGCGCCTCGGCCATGGCATCCAGTTCGCCAAAATCAAACCCGGTGCCCAGCGGGTCTTTACGATTGAGGACGATCCGCTTGCGCTCAGCCAACAGGCGGCGGCGCAGCGCAGATTGCAGCAGGCGGATGCGCATCAAAGCCTCTTGGCGAGCGGCTTCGGGATCGGTCTTGCTCGCGATCACCCAGCGTGCCTCGATCCGGCCAACCCGCTCGATCACCACCTCGTTATAGGCCCGGTGTGGGCCGCGATGCATCGGCATTCCCATGCGCTGCGTCGCTTCTTCGGTGGCCGGCAGCAGCAGGCCGTTGGTGCGGAAATCATCAAAGCCCACAGGCGCGCGGCCAATATGAGCAAACAATTCGTTGAAACAGCGCGTCGAAAGCAATTGTCTGGGAAGCAGGTGATGGCGCTGCAAGGCGGGATCATATTCGGGCGTGCCTCGCTTGTTCACCTGATTGAACGCCAGCATTGCTCGCTGTGGCGCTGGCGGCACAAACCTGTGGTTTTGGGCTATACCGCGTTTGCTGAAGGCTGCGCAGGCGCGAATGTCTGATTGCAGCTCTGGATCAGACGGTTCTTGCTCTGGCTTATGTTCACCCCAACGCAATTTGCTGCGCATCGTCTTCGCCCCATCGCCCGTTGATTATTCCTGCCAAACGCGGATGAATTTGCCATTGCGCGAGGGCCGCATGACAAGCCGCGATCCATCAGGGGCTGTTACCCGCTCGCTTTCGGTAAGGCCGCCCACGATGATCAACTGGTTGATCAGCCGCACACCAAGCCGGGTGGCTGCAACCTTATCAGCGCTAAGCGGGGCTTCGATGCGAAGTTCCTGTCCGATCCAGAAATCGAGGCCAACGCTCTGGATCGCGCCGTCCATGGTTTGCGTGAATGCCGTAAGGCCAAGCGCCGGGAACGCTCCGCCTTCAAGCCAGGCGGTGGTAACGGATTCAAAGAAACGCCGCCCGATTGCACTCCTTGCCGCGGGCCACACGACCGCTTCGAGATGCTCCAGATGGTGCGTCAGATCACGCGCCAGCGCGAGCATGCTCTTGACCACAGGTATTGCATTATGGCCACCGGACAGATGCTGGCCGGGCATGATCTGCAACGCTTCATATCCAGAAGCGCTGGGAACACTTTCAAGATCGAAATGATGCTCGATTGAGGGAAAGGCTGCCGGGTCTCCCGGAGCGATGCCGAGAATGTCGAAGGTTAGCCCTTCGCGCATCATCTCCACCCAGACCAGATCATCTACGCTTGCGCACGTATCGCCCGCCTCCGCCGGGCTATCGTTCGGGTTCGGGTGATAATCGGCGTCAATCGCATCGGCTTGAAGAGCTTCGGGATCAACCGGGCGCGGAAACGAATCGAATTCGGGATCATGGGTGATCGAGGTGGTGCGCTGGGTCTGCGCAAAATCTCTGAGTGCACGGCGCGTCGGTCGTTTCCCCTTGGGAAACAGCATGAAAAACCCTGAAGGCCTGGAAGGCGCTGCTGCCTCGATCGATGTTTCCTCTTGTCCGGTTCCCCCCCACGGAAACTCCCGGATGTTTTGCCGATTTTTACCAGTTCGTCGAGTCACGATTGAAGCGGGCGCGGCAAAAAAGCCACAAACTTGTGAACTTCCACTAGAATATTCCCAATTGGAGGCCGCTGGCCAGCGCGGCTCCCATTTCGCGACATTGGGCATGGGTGGCCTTGGATACTTCCTTTTGCGCCAGAATGGCCTCGGGCGTCTGGGCCTCGAAGTTGACGATCAGCGGCTCAGCCACCCTGCGTAAACGCCACCCAGTGACAATCCGGTCCAATTGCCTCTGCGCGCCTGAACCATCCGAACCCGCCGCAATGATCGTGGCATAAGCCCGTCCCGTGATCTGATCGAGCGCGGGATAATATGTGCGGTCAAAAAATTCCTTCATCGCCCCGCTCATTGTACCAAGATTTTCAGGGCACACGAACAGATACGCGTTTGCGCCAAGCACGTCGTGCGCTCCGGCCTCGTTGGCTGACAGGCATTTGACCCCGATATCGCCGCCTGCAGCGTCGCGTGCGCCGTGTGCGGCCATTTCTGCCATCGTCTCGCTCGCCCCTGTTCGGCTGTGCCAGACGATCAACAGGCAAGGGGGATCACCGGGGTTGGACATGCCGGGAAAAGCCATGCCAATGGACTGTCGATTGTCAACGCCCGCACTCTGTTGCCAGCGGGCAAATTGCCCTATCTCTGTGTCCATGGCGACCTTATCCGACCCCCCTGCCCCGCTTTCGCATGTTCTTGGCGTTACCCGGTCGCTTTCGCAAAAAGCGTGGCTGTGGCGGGGCGGCAATATGGAGCTGGATGCCGGAACAGGCAACGCGCCTGATCCCGGGGCAGATGCGCGCAGCCTTGATCACGATATCCTGTCGCAATTGCTGATGACGCGCGGTGTCGGCGTGGATGACATTGCCCGCCATGCCAAGCCCACCTTGCGTGAATTCCTGCCCGACCCTTCCGCCTTTCGCGATATGGACAAAGCCGCTCAGCGCCTCGCCAATGCTGTTGAAGCAGGCGAGAGGGTTACGATCTACGGCGATTACGATGTCGATGGCGCGACCAGCGCTGCGCTTCTGGTTGAGGCGTTGCGCGCGCTGGGGCTGGATGCAGGCTATTACATTCCCGATCGCCTGCTCGAAGGCTACGGACCTTCGGGTGAAGCGCTCGTCAAATTGGCAAAGGAAGGTTCAGACCTGATCGTAACCGTGGATTGCGGCGCGATGGCGCATGAAGCGTTGGGCATGGCGCGTGACGCGGGCGTGGATGTAATCGTGGTTGATCACCACAAATGCAGCCCCGACCTTCCCCCGACAGCGGCTCTGGTCAATCCAAACCGGCTCGATGAAAGCGATCTTGCAGCCGCCCACGGTCATCTGGCGGCAGTGGGTGTTGCGTTTCTTCTGGCCATTGCCCTGGTGCGAACCTTGCGTGCGCGCGGCTTTTTCGATGGGCGCAAAGAACCCGATCTTATCAGCCTGCTCGATCTTGTGGCGCTTGGAACGGTGGCTGATGTGGCCGCTTTGCACGGGCTGAACAGGGCTTTTGTTGCGCAGGGGCTCAAGGTTCTGGCGCGGCGGGAGCGGATCGGCATGGCCGCGCTGATGGATGCCAGCCGCCTCAACCGGGTGCCTGTTGCCAGCGATCTGGGTTTTGCGCTTGGCCCGCGCATCAATGCGGGCGGGCGCATCGGCGAATCGACGCTGGGCGTGCGGCTGTTGACCACGCGCGATCCGGAAGAAGCGCAAGCCATTGCCGCCCAACTCTCGCAACTCAACGAAGACCGCCGCGCAATAGAGGCCATCGTGCAGGAACAGGCCGAAGAGCAGCTTTCCGGCCAGCATAATATGTCAGTCAATGTGCTTGCCGGTGCAGGCTGGCATCCCGGCGTGATCGGGATCGTGGCCGGGCGCATCAAGGAGAAGACCGGACGCCCCGCGATAGTCATCGCGCTCGATACGACGGACGGCACTGGCAAAGGCAGCGGGCGCTCTGTCAGCGGAGTGGATCTGGGCGCGGCAATCATCGCTGCGCGCGAAGCCGGATTGCTTGTGGCGGGCGGCGGGCACGCAATGGCGGCAGGGCTTACGATTGCAGAGGATAAACTTGCAGCCTTTACCGAATTTCTCGATCAACGGCTTTCGCGCGATGTCGAACGGGCTGTGCTGGGGCAATCGATGAAGCTCGATCTGGCTGTGGCGCCCGGCGGCCTGACGCCTGAACTGGTCACCACTCTTGAAGCGGCAGGGCCTTACGGGGTGGGCTGGCCTGCACCCCGGGTCGCCGTGGGGCCGGTGCGGATAATCAAGGCTGATATTGTGGGCAAGGATCACTTGCGCATCATTGCCAGCGGACGCGATCAGCGCTCTTTCAAAGCGATAGCCTTTCGCGCCGGTGAAACCGAGATGGCGCAAACCCTGCTGCATCGCAGCCACGGGCGCCTCTTTCACCTTGCAGGCCGCATCAAAATCGATGACTGGGGCCCGCGCCCTGCGGCAGAGCTTCACCTTGAAGATGCAGCCTTCGCCGATTGATATGACGACGGGACGAAAGCGGTCTCAACCCGCAGTCCGAAAAATTTCACTTATGTTGCAAAAAGGAGGGGTTGACCGCAAGCCGAGCCACCCCTAGATGCGCGCTCTCGCAACGAGCGTGGCCCGTTCGTCTAGCGGTTAGGACGCGGCCCTTTCACGGCTGAAACACGGGTTCGATTCCCGTACGGGTCACCACCTCTTTGTTGACAATCCCGGTGCTTACCGGGTCTTCAGAGCACCAGAAACCTCCAGCAGCCAC
>Ga0207419_1002716_pt1 | contig 11285 bp, 11 predicted proteins | sample ElkSloMetagenome_4_FD_184723 | JGI IMG/M metagenome (GOLD analysis project Ga0207419, IMG submission 184723) | Hot spring microbial communities from Elkhorn Slough, Monterey Bay, USA - MD2A (version 2) | ecosystem: Environmental > Aquatic > Marine > Intertidal zone > Estuary: Microbial mat ... | reverse complement strand
TTCCTTGGTTCTACCAAGGGACGCACCAAACGAGGCTCCGCCTCGATTTTATAATAGATATACTATTAAGAAAAACATAGAGGCGAGTTTACTTCTCAAATGAAAATATAATATTTACAACTCCCAACAGAATCTATTAATCAAAAAAAGTGTGAGGTCAAATCAACCCCACACTTTACAACAAAACCAAAATTAAAACTATTTACCCATACCCAACTGTTGAGCTTTTTGGTAAACCTTACCCTCAGTCAGCAACGACGGTGCAATCACCACTTCCACTTGCTGCATTTCCTTGAGGTCTTTTGCCCCCAAAGTTCCCATACTGGTTGTAAGCGCACCGAGTAAATTATGAGTTCCATCGTCAAGTTTTGCCGGGCCCACCAGGATTTCCTTAATCGTTCCAGTGGTTCCCACATTAATGCGAGTACCGCGAGGCAATACCGGACTCGGCGTAGCCATACCCCAGTGAAAATCGCCGCCAGGGGCTTCAGCAGCGCGGGCAATAGGCGACCCAATCATCACCGCATCAGCCCCGCAAGCAATACATTTACAAATATCGCCCCCGGTCACAATGCCGCCATCGGCGATAATGGGGATATATTTACCCGTTTCGCGCTGAAAATCGTCACGGGCGGCGGCACAGTCAGCCGTAGCGGTGGCTTGCGGTACGCCAACCCCTAAGACACCGCGAGAGGTACAGGCAGCCCCCGGCCCAATCCCCACCATTACGGCGGCAGCCCCGGCTTGCATCAGCTTCAGGGCGACATCATAGGTAACGCAATTCCCCAAAGCCACAGGCATGGGCATTTCTTGGCAGAATTGCGCTAAATCCAAGGGGGTTACGCCTTCGGGGGAGAGGTGGGAGGTAGAGACGACGGTGGCTTGGACAAATACTAAGTCCGCTTGGGCTTCAGCAACAGTTTTGCCGAATTTAGAAGCCCCCAGAGGAGTCAGACTCACCGCAGCAATGCCACCTTGGTCTTTGATTTCTTTAATACGTTGTTGAATGAGTCCGGCTTTGATGGGTTCGGCATAAAGTTCTTGCATCAAACCGACAAATTCTTGTTTGCCCACGGACATAATGCGTTCTAAGAGGGGTTGCGGGTCTTCGTAACGGGTTTGGATGCCTTCGAGGTTTAGCACCCCCATTGCCCCTAATTCCGACAGTAAAGTTGCCATGCGGACATCTACCACCCCATCCATCGCACTAGCAATAATGGGGATGTTGCGTTCGATGCCGCCAATTTGCCAGCCTGTATCGGCTAAACTGGGGTCTACTGTGTTTGGCCCGGGGACAAGGGCAATTTCATCGATTCCGTAAGCGCGTCTTGCGGTTTTACCGCGACCAATTTGAATATCCACTTGTGTATTTTCGTTCCCAAAGCTATTAGGTTAGGCTATCAAATTTTTTCCTTTTGTGGGGATAGTGTAGCGAAAGTTACGGACAATAGAGAATTTATCCTGAGTTCTTCTAGAAATGTCTCTTGAAATCTAACGCTTGCCAATGCTGTTTTTAAAGCCGTCTCGTCCCATCAATCGCTTGATATAATCCCCCACGGCTTGATATTCGCTAATATCTAATCTCAGCATGAGTTGGGTATAAATTAAAAGCGACCCAACGGCGACATCGACAACGGTAAATTCTTCCCCCATGAGAAAGGGCTGTTTGTTTAATATTTCGTTGAGAGGAGTTAGGAGTTTGGGCTTTTCTTTTTCCCGACTGTCTGCGATAAATAAGCCCGGCCCTAAAGTTGCATTGGCAAAGACAATCCATTGATTGATAACAGAGCGTTTTTCGAGGGATGCCTCTATTTCGCCGTGTTTTTCGGCTAAATACAGCAAAATTGCCCCAGATTCCCATAAGGTAAAGTCACCCTCGACAATTGCGGGTAGTTTGCCCATGGGATTGATTTTTAAATATTCCGGTTGACGGTGTTCTCCTGCTTGCATATCCAGCATGACAAATTTGTATGGAATTTGCTTTTCTTCGAGATACCATTGCACAATTGAGGCGCGAGTTCGTTGACCGCCGTAGAGTTTCAACATGATTTTTTCCTGTGAAAGGGATAGTCTTTTTATTATACTGGCGGTTGTCAGTTTGCTAGTTCGGGTAAGAAGTTTATGTCCATGTAATATTGTTTATAGTTACTGGGATTGAGGTAAACTTTGATTTCGCGATCGCATACAAATTCTTCGGGGTCGAACCAAATATTTTCAAAAGTGAAAATATAAACTTTGTTGTCGATTTTAAAAACCTTATTTCCGTTCGAGCCAGATTAAAATCGGGATAACAATATGATAGCTAATTCCCAGCGCGATCGCCCAAGTGATTGCCAAACCACTACAAAAAATTAGGGCAATCCCAAAGCGGTCAAAAGCTAATAAATTCGCAAGCCATAAAGGAGACATCCCCCCACCATAAATGATGCCTAAAACCGCTAATCCCGTTCCGAAGGCGGCAAATAAAGCATGGAATAAAATATAGCTGCGAATCCCCAAACCTAAAACTAAAATCGTTCCCGAAGCCAGTAACAAAGCAATAAAATTTTCCACTATGCCATAGGGTAATTCTTGCCAAAATAACCAGCCAATAGTATAACCAAATGCTCCAGTTAAACTCGCAAATAAAGACTGTTTGCGCTGACCAAAACCCCCCGCCCTCGATAAGCCCCAACCTGTTCCTAATCCTGCTAAAGCAAAGAGTAAAATCTGATGATCTACCGTGACTTCAATTCCTGATAAAATCTGCGGTAAATAGTAAGAAATACTCTGGGCAAAAAGATCGCCTATCGGAGTCCAGTAAGCTAAAACAAAGCCCAAACTCGCGCCCATTGCCGCCCCTACGCCACTACTGAGAACTTCCCAGGTTGTATCAACCGTTGCTTCTATTAATTGACTGCCAATTTTGAGAGTAAAATAAAAGCCTTTGAGTAGAATAGCACTGGTTTTCCCAGATAATTTCAAAACATTTTGCCATTGAGATTGAGAAATTCGACTAATAATTTGAGTTGGCGTTCCCGTGGTGAGGGGTAACGGTTTTCCTAAAAGTAATGCCAGTTCTTGTTTTAAATCTTGGGCAACTTGAGGTCGCTTTTTAATATCTAGTTGCACCATACGGTCAATTAATTGCGCGAATTTCGGGTTAACTTGAGTGTAACCTTGCCAGTTTAATTGACCCGTATGCACATCTTCTAAATCTGGGGGATATCTCCCAGTCAGAAGATGAATGGCTGTGCGTCCGAGGGCATAAATATCCGTTGCTGGTTCAACAAACGACCCGGCAATTTGTTCGGGGGGACTGTAACCCGAAGAAAACAAACGAGTGGAACTATCTACAGAGTCCAGTTGTTTTGCTCCCCCAAAGTCAATTAAAACCAATTGTTTTTGAGGTAAACTTTCTCGCAACATTAAATTAGACGGTTTAATGTCTCGATGAATAATAAAATGTTGGTGTAAGGTTTCGAGAATATCTGCGGCTTGATACAACCAATCCAGTACCAATGCTTCGGGACAACCTTGAGGATATTGATTTAATAAAATGTCTTCGAGGGTTTGACCATTGATTTTTTCCATCACCAAACAAAACAAGGTTTTTTCAGGGGTTTGGACTTGAAAAAAGCTGTTGGGTTCGACTTGCGGCACACCCCGATGGCGTACAGTGGTTAAAACGCTGGCTTCTTGTTCAAAAAGTTGCAGGGCTTTGTCTGAAGCAATGGTGAGAATTTTTAAGACTTTTTCTTGCTGAGTTTGGCTGTCCCAAACAATATAAATGACTGCGAATCCTCCTGTCCCCAATCGTTGACGAGGAGTATAGCGATTTTGCAGTTGTAAAGATGTCCCGCAACGCTGACAAAATTTGTGATGTCCGGGTTGAGGATAGGGTTTAGGACAGTCAGGATTGACGCAGTGTAGCGGGACAGATGAAGCCATTTTTGTTGTTGGTTGTTGGTTGTTTGTTGTTGGTTGTTGGTTGTTTGTTGCTGGTTATTGGTTATTGGTTGTTGGTTATAGTCATTCCAATTAAGTTCCGCACATTAACTTAATTTGTTCAGTCCGTGACAACGGACTTTGTTACATTGGTTCCCCGGATTTTAATCCGAGGGCTCCGAATCACGGTTTTTATTTAGAATTACTATATTGGTAATTTCTTCCCCCTCTCCCCAATGCCTACTGCCTAAGACCTACTGCCCCAAAAAACTGATGACTGATAACTGTAAAGCCGACTGCCCAAACAACTGATGACTGATGACTGTTGACTGATGACTGAAGAAACTGCCTAAGAAAAACTTGACACCAGATGTTCCCCATGCTACCGTTTCTATTATCAACTTGGAATTTTTCTAATTTCATACCGTTTCATGTACAGCAGCAAGTCCAACTTTCATTTTTGGTGGTTTACCACGGTTCGCCGGGGGTGAATCCAGTTGTTGCTGGCAACCCGAAGGCGAACCGCAAGCGAGAGGCTGCGGTTTTTTTAGTGAAAATTTTAGCGCAATGATTTACGACGTTCAGTTCTTTTTTGGTTTTTGGTGGTTTAGCCCAACTTATGGTTCTGGGTAGTCGTTGTTCTGCGAATTTCTACGTTTCACCCGGAATCACACCAGATTCCGGGTTTTTTGATGGTTTATCTCTTTCACAGTTCATTTTAGGAGTTTTGATTTCATGGTTCAGGCTAAATTAGCAGCTTATAGCGACGAGAAACAAGTGACGACTGTCCCGTTGGGCGATCGCGCCTCTTTCGGAGGACAAGATATAGTTGTAATTGGCGGCCCTTGTGCGGTGGAAAGTTTAGCCCAGATGGAAGCGGTGGCAGAAGGGTTACAAGATGCCCCGGTTCAAGGTTTACGCGGCGGCGTGTATAAGCCCCGTACATCCCCTTATTCCTTCCAAGGCTTGGGAGAAGAAGGTTTAGAGATTTTCGCCCAGATTAGGCGGCGTTACGGGCTACCTGTGGTAACGGAAGTGATGGCGATTTCGCAAATTGACGCGATCGCGCCTCATGCGGATATGCTACAAGTAGGCAGTCGCAATATGCAGAATTTCGACCTTCTCAAAGCCCTCGGAGAAGTTGACAAACCCGTACTACTCAAACGGGGATTGGCTGCAACCATTGAAGAATTTATCGGTGCGGCTGAATATATCTTAAGTCACGGCAATCCTAATGTGGTGCTGTGCGAACGGGGGATTCGCAGTTTCGATTCCTACACCCGCAATGTGTTGGATTTAGGGGCTGTGGTTGCCTTGAAACAAATTACCCATCTGCCCGTGATTGTAGACCCTTCCCATGCGGCAGGCAAACGGGAACTGATTGCACCTTTAGCCAAGGGCGCGATCGCCTGCGGAGCCGATGGTTTAATTATAGAATGCCATCCCCAGCCTGAAGAATCGGTTTCTGATGCCCGTCAAGCTTTATCTTTACCGGATATGGTGGCATTAGTTCAAAGTTTGCGTCCGGTTGCAGCAGCCGTGGGACGCAATATTATTGAAGTCAATCCACCGCAAACTTTAGCGGCTTAGTTGTTCTCTCACCCACTGACGAAAATTTAATTCAGCCTCTACTTCGTCTTGTTGCGCTTGTTCTAAAAAGCGATATAAATCCGTTTTTTGCATCAAGGCGAAAGTGGGGCTGGTTTCTACTTCTTGATATTGATTATCTTGCAGTTGGTAGATTCTCAACTCTCGTCCGTTATACCGCCAAAACTCCGGTATCCCCAAGCTGGCATAAAAAGTATTTTTGTTGATGTCTGTAGAGGTAATATCAACTTCTACAATCAAGTCAGGGGGCGGGTCTTGATTAAAATCAATATTACGTCCCGCGACTCTGGCTTGATTTTGGATATAGTAAGCATTATCCGGTTCAGCACCTCGCTGAAGTTCCTCGCGATTGATGGTTGTTGAACCCAGAGTTTTTATTTTCATACCCATTTCAACCACAAGAATCCGAATAAAAAGTTCAATCAGACGCATCGCAAATTCATGGTCTTCTAAAGGCATTGAAAATTCTAAGATTCCCTGATTATAAGTTAAACGGACGGCTCTTGTTTCCGGTAAAGCCGCTAGAATTTGTTGATAACCTTGCCAGGTTACATCCTGTATCGTGACTCGCTTTTCTCCTAGAATAGTTGTGGCTGTTTCAGAAGTATTGGGGAGATGACTAACCATAGTTTTTCTGGGGGGAGATAAATTTTCTAAGCAAACTCTCAGAATCTTGTTAGGTGACGTTCAGGTTATAGTTTCAGAATCAAGTTATACCTTCATTCAGGATAATTGTCATGCAGTTAAAATCGGTGCGAGCGTTAGGGATTGCGAGTTTATTAATTTTAGGTGTAAGCTGTACTGCGGCTCAAGAAGCGAATAATAATACTCCTGAAACTACAGTAACCGCGAGTCCAACAGAAACGTCAGCCAATCCAGCCGGTGATACTGTCAAAGAAGATAGTAAAAGTATGGTAATTTCTGAGGGGAATTTTATTCAAGTGGATGCAGACCATCCCACCGAAGGAATGGCTAAGATTCTCGATATAGACGGACAGAAATATCTTGAATTTAATAATGACTTTAGTACTGTTGACGGGCCGGATGTGTTGGTAGTTTTGCATCGCGATCGCGCCGTTCCGGTTAAAATAGAAGAAGCAGATTATGTCACCCTAGAAGCCCTACAAACGATTACGGGAGAACAACGCTACTTAATCCCCGATACGATTAATCCTGAAGATTTTGGTTCGGTTGCAGTGTGGTGTCGTCGGTTTAATGTGACCTTTGGTTATGTCGATTTAGCGATGAATTGAACGCAGACAAACCTCAAAATCTCCCAACACCAGAAGCCACTGAATTACTATCCCCAGACAGATGTAAACCGAGTCAAACCTACGGTAGCGTGACGACAGCAACCATATCGGGAAAGAAACGTGCAGAAATTCTTAATTCGCGTTGGCTTAGGGTTGATTATCGCTGTTTTTGGCTTGATTAGTTACTGTACTAATGTCACCGAAAACCCGATTACCGGGGAACAGCAGCGCATTCAGTTGTCACCTCGTCAGGAAATAACTTTGGGGGTAGAAGCCAGAGACGAGTTAGCCGTCGAATATGGGGGATTGTACCCCAATCGTGCCTTACAAACTTACATCGACCGCGTTGGGACAGAAGTGGTCAGCGAGTCGGTTGCCTCAGAATCGCCTTATCCCTTTGAGTTTCACCTTTTAGACGATCCTAATACAGTTAATGCCTTTGCCCTCCCTGGCGGGCAAATTTTCATCACCACAGGCTTATTACAACGCCTAGAGACAGAAGCCCAACTCGCAGGAGTTCTTGCCCATGAAGTGGGTCACGTTATTGCCCGTCACGGGGCAGAACATTTAGCCCGTCAGCAGTTGGGGGCAGCGTTGGTGAATGCGGTGGGGGTGGCGGCTAGTGAAACCCCCGAACAAGGGCAACAAGCGGCGGTTGTAGCCCAAGCGATTAATCAATTGATTGGGTTGCGCTATGGTCGAGAAGATGAGTTAGAAAGCGATCGCCTCGGCTTTCAATTTATGACCAATGCGGGGTATAATCCCCAAGGCATCGTGGAGTTAATGCAGATTCTTAATGCTGCGTCGGGGCAGAATCCCCCAGAGTTCCTGAGTACCCACCCCAACCCCAACAACCGCGTCGAACGCTTACAGGAGTTGATTTCAGAACGTTATCCCCAGGGTATTCCGGCTTCCCTCGAAGAAGGAGAACAGGATTTTACTCAACAGGTTGATTTGGCTCTGAATTAGGCGGGATATCGAGTTTTTGGGCGCGATCGCATTCTACATCAACTACAGCCGTTTGAAAATCATCTTCAGCCTGAAAAGCTTCTCGAATTTGGCAGATTTTCCGGTGAACCGGCGCACCTACACTCGATTGCGGCCCGTTCCACGACGCAGTAAATTGTAACCTGTAGCCAGAGGCTTGATTCAAGAGTTGGTACTCGACATCCCATAATGCCCGTTCTAAGGGCGTTAACTGCTCATCCGCCGCACTCACCACCACTCCAGTCAGATTTTCCTCGCGGTTTGCGGGTTGCATCCATTTCTGTACCTCTGACCAAGATAAAGGGACGAGGGTGGTTTCTAATTCTACTGCGATCGCATTTAAAAATTCTACCCCTTGGGGCGATCGCGTTTCAAGTTCAATTGCCACAACATTTCCATCTAAATCATCACTGAGTAAAGCCGGATAATCCTCCGTCCAAGCTTGGATGACAAAGAGTAATTGTAACCAGCAAGAAATTAACGCCTGAGTACTCAGTAAAGTGACAATACTAGGGCGTTTTTCGGGTTTGGGGGAATGGAGTTCTAAGTTTCGGTCGGTAAAATCAGGTAAGACCGCAATAACACCTGAAAAAAGCGGCCAAGTAATTAAAGCAGCTTGGGGAATTGTCCCGGTAAGATTACCAAAAAATAAGACTGAAACTAATGCTCCTGTCACCCAAGGAATAAGTTTAAAATTGTAATGAACCCCCCACCATTGCACCGTAAAAATTAAAAAAACTTGACCCAAAGTGCTGCTAAAATCTCGAACCCAATCAATTCCCAAAACCCAACAAATGACCGCTACAATAAAAGAAAATAAAGTCAAACGCGCTAATCCTTGCCAAGAATAAGCTGTGGGTGCATCAAAAGCAGGTTTAGCAAACTGCCAGAAACTTTGGATGATATCCTGAATTTGTTTTAGCACAATTTTATTAATTAAAAAGTAACTGCAAGAACATTAATCCTAAAACTGCTATCACGCTCAATAAATTTCCCAGAAAAACCGTTTTATTTTTTTCTCGATCATCTTGGCTAAATGCTAAACGAACTCGTAACACAAAAGTTGAATCACTTTCTGTAATGTCTTGTTCTGATAAGTCTTCAATAGGCTGAGTAGAAACTTTGAGAATATCTAGAATTTTGATTTTGATAAAACAGACCAAAACATAAGTTAAAATAAAACCAATAACAATCCAAGGATCGATTGGAATATCATCAAAAGATTCAAAAGAACTACTAAACAAAATTAAACTAATAATTCTAAAGCGTATCCATTGGGGTAACTGTCCTTCAGAGCCAAAAAGAAATAACCATAAAATAACGCTGGTAATCAGATTAGCCGCAGTGACATATTGAACACTATCTTGTCTTGTCCAGTGTAACTGCTTGCGAAACAAAAAAGACTCAATGGTAATACTCACCAGTAAAGCAATGATTTGAAAAGCAATAATCGAGATGGGTAAAATCATAATAATGTATAATTGACAATGGATAATGTACAATTAGAAATACATAAAGTTTTTAGCTTAAAAATAACTTACGATACAAGCTTTTTTCGATGGTAAAAGTTATCCTGATTAACAAGGTTTTGATTGCTAATTATAACCGGCTAAATGAGGTTCGACTGTTCCCAATTCTGATATAAATACTATATAATATCCTACTAATAACAAACAACTAATAACTAACTACCCATGACAATTCTCGACATTCTTCGAGACGACTATAAACGCTTTCCCGATAATCAAACCTTTGAAATCTACGCCTCCGATGTTTATTTCAAAGACCCCCTCAACGAATTTAGAGGACTACCGCAATACCAAAAAACCATCCAATTCATCCAAACCTGGTTTCAGGATGTGCAGATGGACTTACACGACATCCAGCAGCAAGACCAGCAAATCAACACTGAATGGACGCTCCACTGGACGACTCCGTTACCCTGGAAACCTCGTATCGCGATTCCGGGCCGCAGCGAATTAAAACTCAATCAGGATAACTTAGTCTGTTCTCATATTGATTACTGGCATTGTTCGCGCCTCGATGTCCTCAAGCAACACTTCTTTCATTAGAATTATGATAAGGAATGTAAACTTCTCTGGACTAACCAATTATGCGCGTAATTTTAATGACGGGAAAAGGCGGTGTCGGCAAAACCTCCGTTGCCGCGGCCACGGGGTTGCGGTGTGCCGAACTCGGCTACAAAACCCTCGTCCTCAGCACTGACCCTGCTCACTCCCTCGCGGATAGCTTCGACCAAGAAATGGGTCACGAACCCCAACAAGTCCGTCCGAACCTCTGGGGGGCAGAACTCGACGCGCTGATGGAGCTAGAAGGCAACTGGGGAGCCGTGAAACGTTATATTACCCAAGTGCTGCAAGCGAGAGGATTAGAAGGGGTACAAGCGGAAGAATTGGCGATTTTGCCGGGAATGGATGAAATTTTCGGTTTGGTTCGCATGAAACGCCATTATGACGAAGGGACTTATGATGTGCTGATTATTGACTCGGCTCCGACGGGGACGGCGTTACGGTTGTTGAGCATCCCGGAAGTGGGCGGTTGGTACATGAGAAGATTTTACAAACCGTTACAAGGAATGTCGGTAGCCCTTAGACCCCTGGTTGAACCGTTGTTTAAGCCGATTGCGGGTTTCTCCCTTCCTGACAAGGAAGTGATGGATGCGCCTTATGAATTTTACGAGCAAATCGAGCAGTTAGAGAAAGTTTTAACGGATAATGCCCAGACTTCGGTGCGTTTGGTCACGAATCCTGAAAAGATGGTGATTAAAGAGTCTTTACGCGCTCATGCTTATTTAAGCTTGTACAATGTGGCAACGGATATGGTGGTTGCGAATCGCATTATTCCCGATACGGTGAGTGACCCATTCTTTAGTAAGTGGAAGGAGAATCAACAAGTTTATAAGCAAGAAATTCACGATAATTTCCATCCGCTTCCGGTTAAAGAAGTGCCGCTTTTCTCTGAGGAAATGTGTGGCTTAGAGGCTTTAGAACGGTTGAAAGAAACCCTGTATGCCGATGAAGACCCGGCGCAAGTTTACCATAAAGAAGATACAATTCGCGTGATTCAAGACAAACAGGATTATCACTTGGAGTTGTATCTACCGGGGATTACAAAAGATAAAGTTCAGTTGAATAAAACTGGAGATGAGTTAAATATTCGCATTGGTAATCATCGCCGTAATTTGGTACTTCCCCAAGCGTTAGCGGCTTTGAGTCCTGCGGGGGCAAAGATGGAGGAAGATTACCTGAAAATTCGCTTTAGTGCTGGTACATAACCTTTGTCCTTGTTGGGTTTTGTGGTCTCAACCCACCCTATGCGAAAACCCGAAAATGGTGGGTTACGGCGGATAGCTAAATTGCTCTCACAGCTTATGTTTTAGCCGCCTAACCCAACCTACGCGAAAACCCGAAAACGGTGGGTTACGGCGGATAGCTAAATTGCTCTCACAGCTTATGTTTTAGCCGCCTAACCCACCCTACGATAAAGCTA
>Ga0207419_1002714_pt1 | contig 11293 bp, 8 predicted proteins | sample ElkSloMetagenome_4_FD_184723 | JGI IMG/M metagenome (GOLD analysis project Ga0207419, IMG submission 184723) | Hot spring microbial communities from Elkhorn Slough, Monterey Bay, USA - MD2A (version 2) | ecosystem: Environmental > Aquatic > Marine > Intertidal zone > Estuary: Microbial mat ... | reverse complement strand
CCCCCGTTTTGCCAGTTGCAGTAACTCCCGTTTGGTCACCTCCTTCCCAGAAATCGCCTTTGTCACATCAGCATCAAAGCCCCCCCGCAACACCACCAACGCCAGCAACACTTCCTGTAGCCTCTTTTCCAAGCGGCGGAAACTGGCAGTCAATACCGCCACCAACTGCACTTTTCCCTGACGACGATGATATCCCTCCAAGCGACTCATCAGGCTGGCTGCATCGGCAATTCCCACCTCGTCTACATCGCGAATATGTGCCGCATCGCCCATTTCGGCATTCAGCAAACCTGCCACCAGTTTCAAGGTGAGGGGATGACCCTGCACTTGCTCGGAATAGGCTTCTAATGCCGCTATTTCCCCTTGAATCCCCAACGCTGCCAAAAATTGACCGCCAGCCTCGTTACTCAGCCCCCGCAACGGCAATTCTGTCGGCTTGGCTTGGTCGATTTGGGGGCTTTCTTGGGTGGTTACGAGGATTTCGGTGTGATGACATTCTCCCACCCACTGCTGCAAAAAGTCTCGATAGGCTTCATCGCGCAAAACGGATTCGAGGTTGTCCAATACCAGCAAAAACCGCTTTTGTTGCAGACAGTTGATAACAACGGGAGTCAAGCGAGTTTCGTCGATTTGCTCGACTTCCTGGGGTGACAACTTACCGAAGTGCTGAAGCATCCCCCTCGCGACAATGGAATAACTCGGACGTTGACTCAAATCCAGCCACAGCTTATCCTCAAAATCCGCCCTTTCGTTGTAAATCTTAGCCGCAAGGGTCGATTTTCCCATCCCCCCCATGCCAACAATAACGCCGAGTTTGGTGTTTTCATCATCCAACCAACGATTAACCGTGGCTAAATCGTTTTCTCGTCCTTGCCAGTCTGTCACGGCGGGGGGATTGGTGTCGAGAAAGAAGGAAACCTCTTGAACAATTGGCTTCTCTTGCTCTAAAAATTCACGGATTGGTTGGAGATTTTCGAGTATTTCTTGATTTTCTCGGCTGGTTTGTTCAAATCCTGTTTTGACTTCGTTGCTTAACTCGTCTAGCTTTTGGCGCAGACTGTGTAACTCATCCTGTAGCCAATCCCGCAAGCGAGTTTCACTAGCCCCTATTGCCGCAATTACCCCCTCAAACCCCGAATCAATCTGTTGGGCTAATGCCTTAAATTCCGCAGCGTTGTTTTGCTCAAACTGCTGCTGTTGGGCTTCTATTGCCTTAATGCCATCCTGAATGGCGGTATTATCTGCCGTTGCGGGCAAGTTTTGTAAGATGGCGAGAGTTTCCCCCAACATCGACAAAACCATCCCCCCAAAGGCTTTCCCTCCTTCCTCAAAATCCGCTTTCAGCACTTCCCGCAATGCCTTGGCAAAACCCTGTTGCAGCGTTTCGGCAAGGTCAAGAATAATATTCTCGCTCAGGTGTAGGTTATAAGGCTCGCACAGCCCATACTTTAAGATAATCTGCCAATTTTCCAGGCTTAAAATTTCTTGCTCGTAAAACTCGTTTCCTATCTTCGCGAAAAGCTGTGTAAGTTCTTCTTCTTGTAACTCATCGAGGTTATCAAATTCGCCGTCTCGATTGGCGGCAATCAGGTTTGGCCATTCTTTTGCCGCTTTCTGAGCCAGCTTCTTTATTTTTCCGCTTTCTTTGCCATATTTCCCCGATTCTGCTACAGATTGAATCAGCAAGCCCACGGCTAATCCTGCGGCTTTGGTGATGTCGTGATTGGCGAGTTTTGCTTCACTCCCTCGCAGCCTGACGGATAATTGGTTGAGGTGGAGGGGTACGAGATCGTTTGCAACCACGCCCCCAGCGACACTCGCAGCCATTGTCCCCACTACGCCCCATGCGGGAGGACAAACTGTACCTAAAGCCAAGAGTCCGGTGAAAGTTAATAAGCGGTTACGGGTTGAGGTGATGAGGTCAGGTGACGGCATTTATCCCCCAGGGTGTGATGAGGTTTGTTCTATTGTAGTCGGGGTTTTGGGCTGAAGTCTGCCCTCACCCCAAACCCCTCTCCCACGGGCGAGGGGCTTGTTTTTAGGCTCTGTATGAGGAAACTTAGGAAATGGGGAAACACAAGCTATAATGCAGCTTTAGGGTGCGATTTTATAGTATTTTTCCCGCGATTTATGGCTTTTCGACTGAAACTTGGTATCCGCGAACCTGTTTTTCTGTGGCTGGCCAATTGTCTGCCCCGCAGTCACGTTGCTGACTTGAAATGGCGGGCTTGGGCTTTAGCGAAAGCGGGAGTTCAGTTGGAAAACAATTTGCGGATTTTTGACCCGGTGGAAATTCGACCGCTTGGCGGGGCAAAACGGATTAAAATTGGCGACGGGACGTTTATTAATAGTGGGGTACGGTTTACCTGTGACCCCCCTGCTACGATTACAATTGGTCGCCGGGTGATGATTGGCCCCCGTTGCTGTTTTGAGACGAAAACCCACTCAATTGATGTGGACAAGGAAGGGCGACGGACGGGACGCAATGATTCAATTGTGGTAGAGGATAGTGTCTGGATTGGCGCAAATGTGACGATTTTACTGGGTGTGACGATTGGACAGGGGAGTATTGTGGCGGCAGGGGCGGTGGTGACGAAGGATGTTGAGCCTTATACGGTGGTGGGCGGGATTCCGGCGCGTTTGATTAAAAAGGTGGAGGTTGTGGATTCTCCTGAAGCGTAGGTTGGGTTGAGGTTACGAAACCCAACACAACCTCGATTTTTGTTGGGTTTCATGTCGTTCTACCCAACCTACTACTACCAAATCTGTATAAGGGTAAGGTTTCCTCACCCAATCTCAACCGGGGAGGAATTACGATTTGATAGAGTTATCGCGCCCAAAATTGATAAGGTATGAACATAAAATTGGGCGGGGAAACCCCGCCCCTACAGGTAATGTACAATTTACAATTAATAATTTATAACGGTAGAACCAGTTAGCAATTCAAAGGTTTTGGGAATAACAAACAACCAATAACCAATAACAAACAACAAACAACAAACAACAAACAATGTTTGACCACGAACGAGATTATCGAACACCGGAGTTGATGGGGCGTTTGCAGGATTTTCCGGTAACGATTTGTGGGGCGGGGGCGTTGGGGGCGAATTTGGCTGAAAACTTGGCGCGGTCTGGCTTTGGGCGGCTGCGGGTTATCGATCGCGATCGCGTCGAGGAACGCAATCTTTCGACTCAACCGTATTATAAAACGGATATCGGGGCGTATAAGGCGAAAATTTTGGCGAATAGCTTATATCGGGCTTTGGGGGTGGCAATCGAGGCGAAAAGGGTGGAATTAACTCTAGATAATTCTCCTAAGTTGCTGTCTCAGTCGGGTTTGGTGGTAGATACGTTTGATAATAGTACGGCGCGTCAGGCGGTCAAGGATTATTGTTTGGGGGCGAATCTGCCTTGTTTACACGCGGGTTTAGCGGGGGATTATGGGGAGGTAATCTGGAATGAGAGTTATCGCGTCCCTTCTGCGGTGAATGATGATGTCTGCGATTATCCTTTGGCTCGCAATTTGGTATTTTTGGTGGTAGCGATCGCGAGTGAAGTCATTGTACAATTTGTGGCGACCCAAGCTCAACGGAGTTATACCGTGACTTTAAATGATTTTGCAGTTAAACCGTTTTAAGTTAATGAAGAAGTCCCGATGTTCGAGTTGTATCTTGAGATGTTAGACTAGGTAATTCTCTGGGAACACTAAAAATAGAAGAAGTTTGGCAAAGTAGGGTAAGCGGTGCATTGTAGTCTTCCCTCACGGGCGCGATCGCACGTTTGCAAGAGCGAGCAAAACTATGGGGAATTGGGTTGTGGAACATTGCGACGAATATCAAGAAAATTTTGTAAACCCGGAAGAACAAACCACTGTCCATCTACAGGACGATCCTGGAGCGTCTGACGCAGAATCGAGTGGAAGTTCAATCGATTTTTGGCTAGAGCAAGGACTGGCTCAACAACAAACGGGTAAGTTTGACGTTGCTCAGGAAACTTTAGAAAAAGCCCGTTTCGCTGCCCAAAAGCTGGACGATCGCACGCGGGAAGTCCGATCTTTATGTTATCTGGGAATCTGTTTTTACAGTCAGGGCAATTATGCCAGCGCGATCGCCCACGGACAACAAGGACTTGCTATTGCTAAAGAGATTGGCGATCGCCTCCTAACAGGGCAGTTATACGGTAATTTGGGTAATGCCTATCGTCACGAAGGCAATTATGACCAAGCCATCGATCATCAACAAAAAAGTCTCGAAATTCTGCAACGTCAGCAGGATGTATCGGGACAAATGGCAGCGTTGAACAACCTGGGATTGGCTTACAAAGCGGCAGGAAACTACGAATCTGCCCTCAACTGTCAAAAACAAAGCCTGATTCTTGCTCGTCAATTGGGGGATTTGTCCACCGAAAGTCAAATTCTCAAAAACTTAGGCAATGCCAGTTATGCCCTAGGACGTTATGCCGAAGCCATTACCTATTACGAGCGTCGCCTCGAAATCGCCAAAAAACTGGGAGACCATCGCACTCAGGGGCAGATTTTACGCAATTTAGGCAATGCTTGCTATACTTTAGCCGATTATCCCAAGGCGATCGCCTACAGCCAACAACGCCTCGAAATCGCGATCGCGTCTCAAGATTATCGCACCCAAGAACAAGCCCTCGGCAGTCTGGGGATTGCCTTTGACGCGATCGGCAATTATCGTCAAGCGATAGAATATTACGAACAACGCCTCACCCTAGCCAATCAAACGGGCGATCGCCGCGTCGTCCAACAAACCCTCGGCAGTTTGCGCGTGGCTTGTTATGCCTTGGGCGATTACGCCACCATTATGAAGTACGAGGAGCAAGTTAAACTCGGCAGTAGCTCTTAGAATCAGTCAACAGCATAATCAATGTACAATTTACAATTAACAATGTACAACGGTGGAGATAATTACCAATTACCAATTACCAATTACCAATTAAGAGATTGTGGGAATAACCAATAACTAATAACCAATAACCAATAACCAATAACAAAGGACAAAGGACAAAGGACAAAGGACAAAAGACAAATATGCTCAGTCAAACCCATTACTTAATTCGTTCAAAACAAGATGGCCGTTACTTGGTTGCTAGAACGCAAAATGGGGATGAAGATAGTATGGGCTACTTGCTGATGTTTCGCGAACATTTCGACGCTTTGAGTTATCTCAATACTCACGGTAGCGGAGTCGCCGATCGCTTCGGGGTAGAATCAGTGTCAGGAACACAACTCAAAGGCTTATTGAAGCGTTGGGGTTTTCAGGGTTTAGGATTAGTCGAAGACCCCCTTGTGCCTCGGATTCAGTTTTTGAAGGCGGATTAGGCATGGTGCAGGATGTAGAGAGGGCGATCGCGCAGTTACGCCAATTGGTGCAAGTGGATGTCCAAAGCGGTTGGCGATTGTATAACGGCGATTGGGACAGCTTACCGCAAAACATCGAGCAATTACCCCTATTTTCCCCCAACGACAAGAATTATTTGGTTTGGGAAGCCGGACGCAAAAAGCGGGTTTTAGTACAGCGATTTGTAATTCCGTCTCATTTGCAGCAATACCCGTTACAGGGATTATGTTTGCGTTTGGCCTTGACTTGGTGGGCTGAAGATGCTCAGATTTTTGTCAATAACGAGTTAGTACAAGCGGGAGACTTATTCGACTCGTCAGCGAGAATTTTACTCTGTCCCCAGATTGCCCCAGAAGCCCAGTTTACTGTAGTTTTGCAGTTAACCAGTCCCGGTCACGATCTTGGGGCGTTGATGCGCTCAAAACTGCTGTGTGAAGCGACAAACCCCCAGGAGATTGACCCCGGTTTTGTGGCGGATGAGTTGGCAGTTTTGCAGAAATATTGGCAGCAATTTGCACCCCAGAAGTTAGAGTTGCTACAAGCCGCAGTGGGGGAAATTGCTTGGGACAAGGTAGAAGATGCCGCCACGTTTATTGACTCTCTTTCTCAATTGCGAGAAAGACTCAAACCCCACGCAGAATCACTGAAACAGCGTCGCGTCCAAATGATGGGACACGCACATTTAGACATGGCTTGGCTGTGGGAGTTGTCGGAAACTTGGGATGTAGCCCAACGCACCTTTGAGTCGGTGTTAAGTTTGCGGCGCAGTTTCCCCGATTTTACCTTTTGCCATACAAGCCCGGTACTTTATGAATGGATGGAAAAACATCGTCCAGAGTTGTTTGCGGCAATTCTAAGGGCAGTCAAGGGCGGCTGGTGGGATGTTGTGGGGGGGATGTGGGTCGAACCGGATGTGAATTTGCCGAATGGGGAATCGATTGTCCGGCAGTTATTATACGGTCAAAAATACAATGGGGAGAAGTTTGGCCAAGTTGCCAAGGTGGGTTGGCTAACGGATAGTTTTGGCTTTAACTGGCAATTGCCGCAACTGTTGAAACTGGGGGGAATTGAGTATTTTGTCACCCAAAAGCTGCATTGGAATGATAGCACGGAGTTTCCCTTGGGGGCGTTTTGGTGGCAATCTCCCGACGGGACGCGAGTTTTCACGATAATGTCTCCCCCGAATGTAACCGGGGTGATGGATACGAATCCCCAGACGATGAGTGACTATACGGTGAAGTGGGAAGCCCAAACGGGTTTGCAGGCTAGTTTTTGGTTACCGGGAGTGGGAGATCATGGGGGCGGGCCGAGTCGCGATATGCTGGAGGTACAACAGCGTTGGCAATTGTCGCCATTTTTCCCGCAAGTTGAGTTTACGACTTCTCAGGCTTATCTCCAGGGGATTCAGCAGCAGGGGGATTTCCCGGTGTGGGATGATGAGTTGTATCTAGAGTTGCATCGCGGTTGTTATACTGCCCACGCAGATCAAAAGTTGTACAATCGTCGCTGCGAGATTTTATTGTATCAGGCTGAATTGTGGAGCGCGATCGCGTTTTTTCTCCAACCGAATATCGATTTACAACAAGAAACACAGCAAGCGCTAGAAACTAGCTGGAAAAAAGTTTTATTTAATCAATTTCATGATATTCTGCCAGGAACATCGATTCCAGGTGTATTTGTGACGGCAAATCAGGATTGGCAAGAAGCGCAAAGTAAAGCCACGGTAGTATTAGATCGGGCTTTAGCAACGATTAGCCAATCTGTACAACAACCCACGCCACCGCATCCCCAGGCTATACCATTGGTAGTGTTTAATAGTCTAAACTGGGCGCGATCGCAAGTCCTCGTTTTAGATAATCCCTTCTCAACTCCAGCCCAGATTACCACCGCAACCGGACAACCCCTAACAACGCAAGTTTCTCGCAACCATCAACTTTTATTTCTCGCTGAAGCTATCCCCTCAATCGGCTATCAGCTTTTTTGGATAACTCCTCTTTCGGGTGAAAAACCCCCCGCAGATGGGCAATCTGGGGTTAATACAACTATAAAACCAAGGACTAATGACAAAGGACAAAGGACAAAGCGACGGGTGACTATTCCTCCCACCCATTCAATGAGTGGGTTTCCCGTTGCTTGCAGTGAGGGCAATTACACCCTCGAAAACCCAACCCTAAAAGCCGAAATAAACCCCAAAACCGGAGAAATCGCCAGCCTTTACGACAAAACCAACCAAAAACAAGTTCTAAATGCCCCAGGCAATCAGCTACAAGCCTTTACCGACAAAGGACAGTATTGGGATGCGTGGAATATTGCCCCCGATTACGAACAAAATCCCCTCCCCCCGTCGCAACTGCTTTCGATATCCTGGCAAGAAAAAGGAGAATTGCGTCAAAGTGTCCGCGTGGTGAGACAAATTGGCCAATCGACCTTTACTCAAGATTATATTCTCGACGAGAATGCACCTTTACTCCACATTGCCACAACGGTAGATTGGCAGGAACAATACGTTATGGTCAAGGCTGCCTTTCCTGTAACCGTAAACGCCCCTCAAGCCACTTACGAAATTCCCTGTGGGGCTATTCAACGTCCCACAAACCCTCAAACCCCCGCAGAGAAAGCGAAATGGGAAGTTTGTGCGTTGCAGTGGGCTGATTTAAGCGATGAAAATTATGGGGTGAGTTTACTCAATAATTGTAAATACGGCTATGACTGCAAACCCAATCAAATCCGGTTAACTTTACTACGCAGTCCGCAATGGCCGCATCCAGAGTGCGATCGCGGAATTCACCATTTCACCTACACTCTATATCCCCATGCTGGCTCTTGGCAACAAGCCCAAACCGTCCGCAAAGCCTACGAATTGAATCAACCCCTAAAGCCCCAAATCATCCCTCAAACGCCGGAAAATGGCTTTCTACCGCCGCAAAACAGCTTTTTGGAACTTCAAGGAGAAACCGCCGTTTTAATGGCGTTAAAACCTGCCGAAACCGATTCTAAAACCCTAATTTTGCGCTGCTATGAAAGTAGCGGAGAAGCAGCCAATTTAACAATTAGCGGGGATTTAGGACTCAAACTCGGTCAACCCTTGGATTGCCTCGAACAACCTTTAGATGGTCAAGACAGCCATCATCTCTCCCCGTGGCAAATTACAACTTTTAACCTGAAAAAATAAAGGGCGAGATTTTCCACCCCGCCACTGTTATTTTAGTCTTCGTGGTCTTCAAAAGGATCGCCTAGTTCAGCCGAAGGTGCGCCAAATGCGGTATAAATTGCATAGCCTGTAAATGCGATTAAAGAAAAGGCAATCGTACTGCCCACGATGGTTGCTGTATCTAGGTTTTCCATGTTTTGTATAAAATTGGGTATGATGGCAATTATTTCTTAATAATACAACAAGTCTTTAGTCATTTGTGAGTGGTTAGGGCGGGAATCTGAATGTTGCGAGAATCCCAAACCTCTGTCGGGGTGGAATTGCCTCGCTATGAATTAGACAAAAATCGCCACAGTTTGAGACTGTTATCGCAACTTCTTGTCACAATGGTTTTCCCGTTAGTTGTCACCGCTACCAAGGTAATTTCTTTGGGGTAGCTTGGCCAGACAGACGCACTCGATAGGGTACTGTTGATTTTTAGGGTAGTCATATTTTTGATTAACTTGCCCCAGTAAAATTACTCTTTGGGTCTTTCCCAAGATTTTAAAGCCAAGCTTAAAACATTAGCAAAAGGCGACTCAACAATATCAAGAAAAGCCGGAATTGTCATCACTTTTAAAGCGCTGGCTAAACGATATTTTAGCGTCGGATTCGCTTCAATTTGACCAATGAAATAGGGGATCACCGCTTCCGGTTGTTTGAGCATTTCAGTCGGATAATTGCGCTCAACTTGCTGAAGTAGCTTTTGGACATCAGCCGCCGTTTCCAGGATATCCTGCCGTTGTTGTGTGTCTAATTCTTGGGCGAGTTGTGCGCCACTTTCGATTTTATTTTGGGGAGAATTTGCCATAAATATTAACCCTTCATTGATCAACTTATTTTCACGGTAACGAATTCTGAGGATGAACTACTACCACCTGCCCTAACGGGACGAGGTGGTAGTTTCTAGCTTCACAGGGTGCTGCATTACCTTGGTCTTTCGTCCTCGGTCTTGTCTTACACTCCCTCCACTAACAGAGACGGCTGAACCATCCGCCTTTAGCATTCTGATTCCTTCTGCCCTGATATTTTTGCTGGCTGCTTCATCTCTGTCGTGACGAGTATTACAAGCACTATTGAGACAAATCCATTCTCTAACACTCAAATCCATTTTGGGTTGTTGAGTCAGGCATTCAGGGCAGATATGGGAACTTGGGAAAAACCTGTCAATTTCTATCAACTTTTTACCCTCTCTATCGAGTTTATAACTCAAGAAATTGACAAACGTTCCCCATCCACAATCAGATATAGCTTTAGCTAATTTATGGTTAAGCACTAATCCCCTTACGTTGACGAGCGACCCCGCGCCGCCGTAAGGCGCAAGGGAACGCGCGAGGAGGTTTTCGACCACAATGACTTGGCTTTCGTTGACAAGCTTTCTACTCAATTTATGCAGAAAATCTTGACGGGAATTGCTGATGCGTGCATGAACCTTAGCTACGATTTTTTGGGCTTTTTGTCTCGAATTACTTCCAGGTTGTTTTCGAGATAATTTCTTCTGTTTCCTGGCTAGATTACGAGCATACTTCTTAAGATGCTTTGGGTTGGCATACTTACTGGTTTTAGTTCCATCATGAACAATGGCGAAATCTTTAACTCCAAGGTCGATACCCAGTATCTTATCGCCATTTCCCGATCTGAAACAAGCCTCAACTTCATAAATAATAGAGGCGAAATACCTCCCCGTACTATTTTTGGAAATCGTTATAGTCTTGATTTTTCCGGCATATCTACGGTCAAAAACAGCTTTGACTAAACCAATTTTGGGAAGCTTGAGATCGTCACCCTGGATTGAGGTATGTTGGGGAAACGCAACCGATTGTTTACCGTGTTTGGACTTGAATTTTGGGTATCTTGCTCTTTTCTCAAAGAAGTTAATAAAAGCACGAGATAGATTGAGAGTTGTTTGTTGCAAGGACTGAGAGTAGACATCAGTTTTTAGCCATTCATGCTCTTTTTTAAGTTCTGGCAACAAAGCGTTTAAGCCACTGCGAGATATTCCTTTACCCGTTTCTTTATAAGTTTGATTACAAATGTTAAGAGCGTAATTCCACCAAAAACGGCAACAGCCCATAGCTTTTGCCAATTGCTGTTGTTGTTCGGGGTTAGGGTAAATTCGTATCTTTTGTGCGACTCTCATCATATTTACCACTATACCATATACTGATAAAACAACAAAAAATACTTGGGGCTATCCATCTCACCACCTGCTTTCTTCGAGGTGGGAGAGTTTCGCCCCAAACCCCACTTTGTTAAATTCAGCTTTATGTCCTCAAAGATAGGCTCTCCCGTACAATAAAAAGCGAAATTAAGTAATGTTATAACCCTTATGCACGCCCTCTCAATTCCGACGTGGATGATTCATATTTCCAGTGTAATTGAATGGATTGTCGCGATCGCGCTGATTTGGCGCTATGGAGAAATAACCGGCGATCGCGTTTGGTGGGGCTTGTCTTTTGCCATGTTACCCGCCCTCATTAGTGCCTTATGTGCTTGTACCTGGCACTTTTTCGACAATCCCGACTCTTTATCCTGGTTAGTCACCCTCCAAGCCGCCATGACAGTATTAGGCAATACGACATTATGCCTCGCCGCTTGGTGGATTTGGCGATCGTCTCGTTCCCCTGGAGTTAACTAAACCGATGTTGTCTAAAGAAACTCTATTCGCTGTTTCCCTGTTTCCCTACTTGGGATTTTTATGGTTTATGACGCGATCGCGAAAATTCCCCCGCCTCGCCGT
>Ga0207419_1002713_pt1 | contig 11295 bp, 13 predicted proteins | sample ElkSloMetagenome_4_FD_184723 | JGI IMG/M metagenome (GOLD analysis project Ga0207419, IMG submission 184723) | Hot spring microbial communities from Elkhorn Slough, Monterey Bay, USA - MD2A (version 2) | ecosystem: Environmental > Aquatic > Marine > Intertidal zone > Estuary: Microbial mat ... | reverse complement strand
CCCTACTAATTGAATTTAAAATTCAAAGAATCTAACGCTAGATAAATTTTTTTATATTTTATCGATATCATGATACCTTATTTATGTGTAACATCTGTTACCGAATTTAATTTGAATAGTGAATATTTTTGAATAAAAATATAATATTTTGAAAGTATCTTATTTATACAGTCTTTTGTTCTTAAAATGTCCGCAGTGTCGCCAAGGTGACTTGTTAAAAGCTCATCCCTATAAGTTATCCAACCTGAATAAAGTTAAGGATAGATGTCCATCCTGCAGTCTTAAATATAGTTTAGAGCCTGCATTTTATACGGGATCTATGTATGTTTCGTATGCTGTTGGGGTTGCAATTGGTGTAGCGATATTTGTAATAACTTACTTCACGGGTATGGCAAACCATCCTCTCAATATATTTGGTTATATTGTAGCGGCATTGTTTGTTTTGATGCCTTATATTGGCGCAGTATCAAAATCTATTTGGGCTCATACTTTCTTAAAGTACAACCCTGTAATTGCAAAGCAAGTAAGTAATGATACAGGAACTTAAACAGTATTACGGCAGCCATTTTGAACTGGCACTTATAGAAGAAATTAACGGTGTGGCAACATTTATGGAAGTACCAGAAGGTCAAGATTTACTGCGACCTGGTCAATATATCAAATCCATGCCCTTGTTGCTTTCCGGAAGTATTAAAATTTTGCGCCCCGACGATGAGGGTGAAGAATTGTTATTGTACCATCTTGAAAAAGGTGATACCTGTGCCATGACCATGACCTGTTGTATGGGTAATACCAAAAGTGAAATACATGCCGTGTCTGAAACACCGGCGAAGCTCCTTATGATTCCTATAGGGAAAATGGAGGAGTGGTCCAGAAAATATAAATCCTGGCGTAACTTTGTGTTTTCTAGCTACCACAACCGTATGATGGAAATGCTCGAAAGTATTGATAATATAGCCTTCAACAATATGGACGAGCGCTTGGAAAATTACCTCAAAGATAAAATCCAAATTCTCAATAGCAAGCACATCTATAGTACCCATAAAGATATCGCGCACGATCTTCATACAAGTCGAGTCGTCATTTCTAGATTGCTCAAAAAAATGGAGAATAATAATAAAATAAAGTTGCACCGCAGTTTTGTTGAAGTCTTGTAACAAGGGTTACAAAAATTCGCGATTTAGTCCTTTACATTCGCTAAATACTTATTTAGACAAATGGAAATTATTGAAATTTTAGGATATGCTGGTGCGTTATTAATTGGTCTGGTATTAGGTTTAATAGGCGGTGGTGGCTCTATCCTCACCGTTCCCATCTTAGTCTATGCACTCACATTAAATCCAGTAATTGCTACGGCTTACTCCTTATTTGTAGTGGGGGCAACATCCATGGTGGGAGCTGTTAAAAATATGATGAAGGGAATGGTCGATTTTAAAACGGCCATTATTTTTGCCATACCGGCATTTATTGCCGTTTATCTTACCAGGGCATTTTTAATCCCAGCCATACCAAAGGAACTTTTTGAAATAGGTGATTTTATGGTGACTAAGAATTTAGCCATCATGTTGTTCTTTGCCGTGATCATGTTACTGGCCTCTGTGTCTATGATTCGTGACAAACGCAAGGAATCTGATGAAGAAGCTGAGATTACATACAATTACCCCTTGATTATTGTAGAAGGTCTTGTAGTCGGAACCATTACGGGTATTGTAGGTGCAGGTGGCGGTTTTCTAATTATTCCCGCATTAGTCCTTTTGGCTAAGCTTCCAATGAAAAAAGCCGTGGCGACATCCTTATTTATTATTGCCATAAAATCACTAATTGGTTTCATTGGGGATGTACAAAATTTAAGTATCGACTGGCCATTTTTACTAATATTTACAGCTTTCTCAATTGTGGGAATATTTATTGGTATTTGGCTCAACAAATTTATAGACGGTAAAAAACTAAAAAAGGGCTTCGGTTGGTTTGTACTCATAATGGGAATCTACATTATTTACAAAGAGCTTACAATGTAACTTTTGTTACTGAAAAACAGAATTTTACAAATTAATTTTATCTTAATAATCTTACTGGAGTTTATCTTAAATCAAATTGAAGAACAAAAGCATTAAAACGCAAACATTATGAAAGTAGAACAAATTTATACCGGTTGTTTGGCACATGCAGCCTACTACATTGAAAGCAATGGCGTAGCTGCCATATTTGACCCATTGCGCGAAGTAGAACCTTATCTAGAGCGTGCCAAAAATGATAACGCAACAATAAAGTACGTGTTTGAGACACACTTTCACGCCGATTTTGTAAGTGGTCATCTAGACCTTCAGAAAAAAGCGGGTGCGGAGATTGTATTCGGTCCAGGTGCTGCACCGGCTTACGACGCAACAACAGCAGAGGATAATCAAATCTTTGAGGTAGGTAATTATAAAATCAAGGTTATCCATACACCGGGACACACCATGGAGAGTACCACTTATCTTCTCATTGATGAGCATGGTAAAGAGCACGGTATCATTACCGGTGACACCCTGTTTATTGGCGATGTGGGACGTCCTGATCTTGCACAGCACGTCGTGTCTGACCTAACCGAAGAAAAACTAGCAGGACACCTCTTCGATTCACTGCGTAACAAAATCATGCCGTTAAGTGACGACCTAATCGTTTATCCTAACCATGGTGCCGGTTCTGCCTGTGGTAAGATGATGAGCAAAGAGACCACAGATACCTTAGGCAATCAGAAAAAAACTAATTATGCCCTGCGCGCAGACATGACCAAAGAGGAATTCATCAAGGAATTGCTTACCGGTCTCACAGCGCCTCCTGGATATTTCCCCCAAAATGTTTTAATGAACATTAAGGGATATGAAAGCCTGGATAATGTGAAGGATAGAGCAGAAACACCGCTAAGTCCAGAAGCATTTGAAGCAGCCGCCAATGAAACCGGTGCATTAATGCTCGATACAAGGGATGCAGAAGAATTTGCCAAAGGTTTCATTCCCAACAGTATTAATATAGGACTGGAAGGAAATTTTGCCCAGTGGGTAGGTGAGTTGATTCCAGACGTAAAACAACAACTACTTTTAATTACTGATGCCGGTAAGGAAGATGAAGCTATCACGCGTTTATCCCGAGTAGGTTACGATCATTCCATCGGGTATTTGGAAGGTGGTTTTGAAAGCTGGAAAAAGTCAGACAAACCATACAACACTGTAAATAGGGTGGATGCTGAATCAATTGCCGATAAGTATGAGAGCAAACCTTTTATCTTCGATGTGCGTAAGAAAAGTGAATTTGATTCAGAGCACATCATCGGTGCAGAAAATGTGCCTTTAAATGAAATCAACAAGTATTTATCTGAAATCCCCAAGGATGACCCAGTCTATCTACACTGTGCCGGTGGTTATCGCAGTATGATAGCTGCATCCATTTTAAAACAACGCGGTTGGGATAACATTACAGACGTGCGTGGTGGCTTTAAGGCACTGGCAGAAACTGAAGTCCCTAAATCAGAATACGTCTGTCCCACAACATTACTTTAAGATTACCACAATGATAATTGAACAAATTTATACGGGATGCCTGGCACAAGGCGCCTACTACATTGAAAGCAATGGCGAGGTAGCCATCATAGACCCGCTGAGGGAAGTGCAGCCCTACATTGACAAGACAGAAGCGGCTGGGGCTAAAATCAAATATATTTTTGAAACCCACTTTCACGCAGACTTTGTCTCGGGTCACGTCACGCTTTCCCAAAAAACGGGTGCCTCTATTGTCTATGGGCCAAATGCCACGACAAATTTTGAAGCCATCATCGCAAAGGACGGTCAAGAATTTAAAGTAGGAGAGCTCACGTTTGTGGTTTTGCACACACCCGGTCACACCATGGAAAGTACTACCTATTTGTTGAGGGACAAAGAAGGGAAAGACCACGCTTTATTTACTGGGGACACTTTGTTTTTAGGCGATGTAGGCCGGCCAGACCTAGCACAGAAAGCTGCCCACATGACCCAAGAAGAGCTGGCCGGGACACTGTACAACAGTTTGCGCGATAAAATCATGCCGCTGGAAGACGAGGTAACTGTATATCCAGCTCACGGCGCAGGTTCTGCCTGTGGCAAGAATATGATGAAGGAAACGGTAGATACGCTGGGTAATCAGAAGGAGGTGAATTATGCTTTGCGTTCAGATATGACCAAGGAGGAATTCATCAAGGAAGTTACTGATGGTCTATTGCCACCGCCCGCCTATTTCCCGCTGAACGTAAAAATGAACAAGGAAGGCTATAAGGACATAGAAGACGTTATCGCTCAAGGCGAAAACGCACTCTCGCCTGCGGCCTTTGAAGCGGCTGCAAATGAAACCGGGGCGGTAGTTCTGGATGTTAGGAACCAAAACGATTTTGCCCAAGGCCATATTCCAGGTTCCATTTTTATAGGCATCGATGGAAGTTTTGCACCATGGGTAGGCGATTTGATTAAAGATGTGCAACAGCCCATTCTTCTAGTTGCAGAAGATGGTAGAATTGAAGAAACCATTACAAGGCTCTCAAGAGTGGGTTTTGACAATGCCATAGGCTATTTAGATGGTGGGTTTGAAGCCTGGAAAAAAGCGGCCAAAGAATACGACACGGTTACATCTATTCCTGCTACTGATTTTCTCGAAGTCATGAAAGAATCCAGTAATGAAACACCCGTATTTGATGTACGCAAGCCAGGCGAATTTCAAAGTGAACACGTTGTAAACGCACAACACACCTCGCTGTCTGAGTTAAATGCGCATTTGGCAGAATTTCCAAAAAATAGAAGCTTTTATGTGCATTGCGCCGGCGGTTATCGCAGTATGATAGCTGCATCTATCCTTAAAAGCCGTGGCATTCACAATTTGATAGATTTACAAGGCGGTTTTAAGGCTATAAAAGAGGCCGGAGTGGAGACTACAGATTATGTATGTCCTTCAACATTGAAGTAGATTTTAGTTTAATTAATTATTAGAAAAGTGACTGGTAACGGTCACTTTTTTATTTGCTCAAAACCAGCGTGGTCATTGCCCTTTCATCCTGAACATTGGTGGTTTTTACAGCTTCAAGGAGGGTCAATTTATGTTCTTTCACCAGCTGATTGATGCGTTCCCTGGTCAAGTAATAGGTGCCTTTTTTTCCATTCTCTTTATAGGTGATTTCTGGCGCGTTGCCGTCCAGTCCTATGTTTGATGCCATTCTGATAAGTAGGCTGCCCTCTGGTTTCAGCACACGTACCAGTTCTGATACCATGGCGGTAAAATGGCTTTCGCTTCGTGCAAAATGCAAAACCGCACAACACAAGATGTGGTCAAAGTTGTTTTCGGCATAGGGCAAACTATCCAATGACCCGGTGATAAAGTGATCTGATTGTTTGGGATATTCCCCTTTCGCGAAAGCGAGAAAATCTTCATCCACATCTACACCATGTATTTCAAAATCATTTTGATAAAACCATTTTAAGTTGCGGCCCTTACCACAGCCGGCACCCAATATACGTTGGTCGTTTTGATAACGTCCCTTTAGAATTTGGTCAATCACGTAAATGTCCACGTGACCTAGTGCGGTAATAATGGTTTGACAGTCCATAAAAATTGAAAATTTTAGGCAAGGTATCTTAAATTGATTCTTTTTTCTGTAACACATGTTACTTTTTACAGGCGATTGTTAGCATTTTCTCAATTAAGGCTTCAAAGCAAAACCCGAGAAAATAAGGCGATACCATCGACCCTAAGACTCATCATTGGCGATGACGTCGGTAATTATAAAATCATATATTTAATGGGTTCCAGTCCTGCTGTAGCTTTTTTTAGTTACGGTAACATGGGTTACAAAGTATCACCCTTATGCTGCTTAATTTTACACTAGAATCAACGATTGAAATTTGTAGCGTAAGCAAAATCATCAATCACTTTTTATAAAACGAAATACATTTAATGAAAAATATAATGGTTATGGCATTATTTAGTACCCTTTTTGGGGCAAAGGCACAAGAAACGGACCGTATAAAAGTTCTTTCTGCATCAGATTTCAAAGAGGCTATCGATAAGAAAGACATCCAGCTAGTGGATGTACGCACGCCGCAGGAATTCAATGCTGGAGCCATTCAAGGTGCTGTTAACATCGATTTTTTCAATAAGGCTCAGTTTGGGGACGCTTTTGAGAAATTTGACAAAAATGAGCCCATGTACATCTACTGCCGCTCAGGAAATCGCAGCCAGAAGGCTGCTGCAAAACTGGATAGCCTAGGGTTCAAGGTAATTTATGATTTACAAGGCGGCTACATGAAATGGCCTAACAAAAAATAAACCATTGAAATAGCTTGAATTTAGAATACTGTAACCAGAATGGCAGGGATAAAAATTCATCATTCTTTTGCAAATTACCAATAAATATATAATCGCAATAACATGAAAACAACACTCAAATTACAGAATATAAAATGTGGTGGCTGTACAAATGGCATCACCACAAAACTGCTTAAACTTTCAGGCATTAACGATGTACATATTACCGATGGCGCCTCTGAGGTTTCATTCAATTACGATACTTTAAACGACCTAGCCCGTGCCGAGCAAACCCTCATGCAAATGGGTTATCCACCAGAAGGTGCAGAAAACACCATGATGAATAAAGCCAAGTCATTTGTGAGCTGCGCGACGGGTAAAATGAATTTCAGTATATGAGACTGCTATCACTTTTAGTCATTTCTTTGTTGTTGCTTACCAGTTGTAATCAAAAACAAAAACAAGGCTATGAAACGGCTGCTAACGCAAAAAGCACACCAAATAAGCAACACAGTGGTAAAAAGTTGATGGAGCAACAGTGCTATTTATGTCACAACCCTAAGACAGATCGAGGGGCACGCATTGCACCTCCTATGGTGGCCATAAAATCCCACTACCTCACTGATGACATGACTAAAGATGAGTTTGCCGATGCTGTTTGGGAATTTGTAAAAAAACCCAGTAAGGAGAAATCAAAAATGAAAGGTGCGGTACGCAAATTTGGTGTGATGCCCTATCAACCTTACAAAGAAGAGGATATCAGGGAAATAGCCAACTATATGTACGATTATCAAATTGAGGAACCAGAGTGGTTTAAAAAGCATATAGAAGAAAAGGCTCATGGAAAGGTAAAGTATCGCAACGACGGAATCAAGATTGCTGATGCCCGTACTGATAAAGACAAAACATCCGCAGAAATAGGAATGGAATATGCTTTAAATACTAAAAAGCAATTGGGCAAAAACCTGATGGGTGCTATTCAAAAAAAGGGAACGGTTGAAGCTTTTAAATTTTGCAATGTACGTGCCTACCCCATTACTGATAGTATGGCGCTGGCTCAAAACGCTGTGATAAAAAGGGTAAGTGATAAACCTCGAAACCCTAAAAACCAGGCAAGTACTAAAGAATTGAACATCATTGAAAAGTTTAAAAAAGCCATTTCCAGTGGGGATGATTACCAGCCCATTACTCAAATTAAAAACAACCAACATAAAGTGTACTACCCTATCGTCACAAATAGCATGTGCCTACAATGTCACGGAGTCCCAAACAAAAACATAATGCCAGAAGTGCTTACGGCAATTAACGACCTATACCCTGCTGATAAAGCTAAGGGATATGATGTTAATCAAGTACGTGGAATGTGGTCCATAGAATTTGACGAGGTAGAATAACAGCGCAAATCTAATCAGCTGTTTACGCCATACTAAACCGCCGTGGGTTTTCTAATTAATTTGGAATAAAAATCAACAGTGTCCGATTAAAAATAGTTCAACACTCGGGTGCTTTAGTTTCAAGCAACTTACAGAGTTTTGTTGACAGATACCATGCTTTTCGGCATACTTGTAAATCTGCAGTTTGCGCGACTGCGTATTTTTTATTCTTCTGATTGTGTTGTGTTTAAATTTATGGTCGTTCGTCTTTCGTCATTCGAAGCGGTCATTAGTCCTTTCCGGACACTAATAAATAAAAAATGAAACTTTTAGGACTCATAGGCGGAACTTCCTACCATTCGACCATTGTTTATTATAGAATGATTAATGAAATGGTGGCCAAGGAAATAGGGACACAGGGTAATCCACCATTATTGTTATACAGCCTAAATATTGAATTGATGCGTTCTCAGGACGTTGACAGCATCAACGCGGAGTATTTAAAAATCGCTCAAAAACTGGAACGAGCCGGTGCCACCGCACTCGTTATTTGCGCTAATACACCCCACATGGCGTATGAGTATGTTCAACCCAGAATAGGCATTCCCATTTTACACATCGCAGATGCCATAGGAAAAGAGGCAAAACGTATGGAGCTGTCCCAGCTGGGTTTACTGGGCAATAAGCCCACCATGACGAAAGGTTTTATCCAAAAAATCCTCAAAGAAAATTATCAGATTCAAACCATAATCCCAGAAGAGCGTTTTTTGCCTCAGGCACACACCTACGTTTCAAAGGAATTGACACAGGGTGTATTTTCGGTACAGGCAAAGCAATTTTTCCTTAATCAAATGCAATTACTCAAAACACGTGGTGCCGAAGGGATTATATTGGGCTGTACAGAGCTTCCTATGCTTATCAAAGCGGATGACACTGAATTACCATTACTTCCTACTACAGATTTGCACGTGCAAATGGCAGTAAGATTTATTCTCAATTAGACCAGCATTCCCATTTAATTTGCAATTCGTTTGGCCTAAATAGTAAACCATATGACCGCTACTTTATAAATCAGTAATATGTAATAATTGTTATATATTTATTTTTCTAGATTATTAAGATTGTTCACTGTTCTGTAAAAATTGTAAATAGGCCACATTGAAATACCTACTTAAGATATCTGGAAAGCTGTACGATACTATTCGTAATATTTGGTTTTCTACCTGGGGTGAGCGCTGGGTTAGCAATATTCTTATTTTTAGTTTTATAGGGGGTATTCTTTATTACCTCGCCATTGTTTTAGGCTGGGTATTACCTACAAATGAATTTTTCAAACATCCTTTTTTTGCAATTGAGATACCTTTCACGCTACTTCTTATTTTTGAATTGTTTAGCTTAATTTTTTCACTGCCTGAATCTGTAGCCAAATCTAATAGCAAACAGTATGAAGTCTTATCGCTCATCTTTTTAAGATCAAGTTTTAAGGAATTTAGCCATATTGATACACTATCTGACTGGTCCTTAAACGCAGACCCAGTATTTAATATGTTTTCCTATGGAGCAGGTGGTTTGCTCATATTTGCACTTACAAACCTTACTTATAAGCTACAAAGCCATGTACGCATAACTAAAGACCGAAGCGAACAGTTATCTTTCATCGCCACCAAAAAACTTCTTGCATTATTGCTTTTGGTGGGGTTTGTAATCATCGGGTTCATTGATGTTTTCCACCTATTGAAAAGAGGTACTTATAGCCAATCGTTCGAATCGTTTTACACCATTTTGATTTTTTGTGATATTCTAATTGTACTCATTGCATTAAGATATTCTACTGCTTACAATGTGATTTTTAGATATAGTGCGTTTGCTTTAGCTACTATCTTTATTCGCATATCATTTAGTTTAGATACTATAGAGAGCATTATCGTTGGTATAGCGGGAGCTGTGTTCGTTCTATTGCTCACAGTTACTTATAATTATTTTAATCATAAAGTAAAAACTAGATAATGCTATGAAGACTTTTTTGGCCTTAAACCATTAGAAACATACAAATTTCGAGTTGTGTAACACCAGTTACAGCAAGCCTAGTGATTGCCTATTAGTTTTGTTTAAGACTATGATTTCAGTAAATTCCTTTATTCTCATAATTTTTTTGTTGGCCAGTAGTGTTTTTAGGGCGCAAAATGAAGAATTCTCACATTCTAGCAGTTGGAATAGCGTTGCGGTAAAAGCAAATCTCAACGAAAAGTTATTTCTCAAAAACGAGTTCAACTTCCGTAGAACAAACTTTATCCAGGACTGGCAACAGATTGTTTTGCGCCCTTCATTGCAATATAAATTGAACAAGCGTTTTACCCTAGCTTTCGGCTATTCCTATATTGATAATTACATTTATGCAAATTCTTCATCACAATTAGCCTTTAAAGAAAATAATTTATGGCAACAGGTTTTCCTTAAGCAGAATTTTAAATTTTTAAGTATTGCCCATCGCATACGTTTTGAGGAACGATTCAAGGAGAGCGCTAGTCTCACGGATGATAATCTCTGGGTTACGAATATAGGTTATTCTGGTAGGTTGCGTTATCGGTTAATCATAAGCCTGCCCATTCTAGAAGATAAACTTTCGATTTTAACCTATGATGAGGTGTTTCTTGACTTTAAGAAAAAATGGTTGCCTCAAAAATGTACTCAAAATAGATTGTATTTAGGATTTCGTTTTCGCAAAAGCAATCATATTACTATTAAATCAGGTTACAATCACATTAACATAATCAAGCCAAATTCTGTAATTACAAATCATATATGGGAAACCACTTTAATCTATTCCATTTAAAAATGAGAGGATTGATTCCGCTCCTTTTCATAACTATAAATTACATCGTGACTGCTCAGTCGCAAAAAATTGAACATCCAATCATTGTAGATACAGAACATGAGTCTGAACAAGGAATACGTATTGCCATGGTCATCGGGCATACCTACATCAACAGTGATGGTATGGATGGCAATTTATACATCCCTTCCTGGGGTTTGGATCTGGATTACTGGTTTAACCATAGCTGGGGAGTCGGTCTGCATAATGACATTGAGATCGAGAATTTTATCGTAGAAAATAATGGCACTGAAGTCATAGAACGTGTAAATCCGCTTGTATTTACTCTAGACGCCCTCTGTCATTTAGGCAATGGGTTTGTAATTAGCTTGGGACCTGGTGTGGAGCTGGAACAGAACGAATCCTTTTTCTTAGCTCGGGTAGGCTTGGAATATGAATACGATATCCATGAGAATTTCTATCTCATGCCCACTCTATTTCACGACCAACGTTTTGATGGGTACAGCACCACTTCCATTGGTCTAGGTGTGGGATTCAAGCTATAATCACCGTTTTGTTGAGAATTGGGTAACAAAAGTTACAAATAGAAAAAAAAAACATTAATATCTTTATAAGATTTTAAAAAATATTTAGCATGTCAACTCATCATCAAGTGCTGATAATAGGCGGTGGAACCGCTGGAATTATGACGGCGGCACAACTTATAAAACAAGATAAATCAAATGATATAGCAATCATAGAGCCAGCAGACACCCATTATTATCAGCCTGCTTGGACGCTTGTGGG
>Ga0207419_1002711_pt1 | contig 11297 bp, 8 predicted proteins | sample ElkSloMetagenome_4_FD_184723 | JGI IMG/M metagenome (GOLD analysis project Ga0207419, IMG submission 184723) | Hot spring microbial communities from Elkhorn Slough, Monterey Bay, USA - MD2A (version 2) | ecosystem: Environmental > Aquatic > Marine > Intertidal zone > Estuary: Microbial mat ... | reverse complement strand
TAGGGGCGCTTTGCTTAATTACGAATTTGGAATTACGCCTGCCTGCCGGCTGGCAGGAATCCTTCAACTTGGAATCTTTCAATTACGAATGCTTTAACTCAAGTTTCACTCAAGCTTCACTTTAGGGCCATTCAAGAGTCACTTATAAAGAGTTAATCCTTCAACTTGGAATCCTTCAATTACGAATGCTTTAACTCAAGTTTCACTTTAGGGTCATTCAAGAGTCACTTACAAAGAGTTAATCCTTCAATTGGGAATCCGTCAATTACGCCTGCCTGCAGACTTGCAGGAATCCGTCAATTTAGAATGCTTCAACTTCATCAGTTTAGTTTGAATGTTTATCAGTTTCAAATCTAATTGGTGGATTCGTAATTTCAGTATTGAAGGATTGGTCTCTCTCCTTCTCTAATTTTCCGTTCTGCCAGTCTGCGCTCTGACAATCTGCACTCTATTTCTCCCGCAGATCCCAACTCCAAATACTCCCCGCCTGCCGAAGCAAGAGCCTGAGGGCGGCTGGCAGGCAAGTACTTCAAGTATTCTGAACTTCAAAAAAACTCCAAGTACTCCCCGCCAGCCGAAGCAAGAGCCTGAGGGCGGCTGGCAGGTAAATATTCTGTACTCTAAAACACCAACGACATCAGCACCTCTCCTCGAATTAAACTGAAGCTCTGATCACCTACCGTTGTCTCCAAAGAAGTAGCTGCCAATTGGATCTTCAAGGCATTGCCTTTGATGTATTTTGATAGCCCGATGGTAGTGGCGGTTTGTTCCGCAAGGACTGAATTTAAATTCTCTTCAAACTCAGGAGTAGTCATGGCGTAACGCAAGTCTATTGCATAACCTTTTTCAGTGACGTAACCCAATTGCACATTCATTCCCGTACCCAAAGCCAGGAATTCTGAAATTTGGGTGGGGTCCAGTTCGGTGCTGGCCGTTACATCCAGGAATGTTCCTTCTAAATTAGTGGCCGTGCTCACATTGTATTCTCCCAAAAGGGAAAAGCCCTTGTATTTGACGAGCAGGTCGGCGTAGACCTGGCGGTAATCCGGCAATTGATTGTCGCCCTCTTGATTGAAAAGAAAGAAGTCGCCATGACTTTCACCCACAGTTCCGCTGGCACCATCGTTAAAACTGGCTGCGGCGCCTAAAAGGATCTTCGGACTTTCTTCATGGGCCAGATCCGCTAAGCTTTGATCGTTCCCTTCTGAAAACATCCCCAAAGGATACACATCCAACCTGGCGGCGTACTTTAAGCCTCCCAGATCTACGTCTCTGGAATCAGCGCCAAAGCTATTTCTGCCGTCGCCTGAGGTAGCTGCGATCTGCGGTACGATGGCAAAGGATTCACTGCCCAGGGTATAATCCATAAATACCCCAAATTCACGGCCGCTTTCACTGAAATTCGTGCTCAAAAGCGATCTGCCGGGAAATTGCAGGAAGTTTTCCATGACCATCATTTCTCGGTTATTGCCAAGGGTCTGCTTCTGCCCAAAGTAAATGTTGAAAGATTCATTCGGATGGAAGCCGATCCAGGCATCCAATAACGGACTGCTAAGACTGTAATCCAGCTGGAAAAAGAAGCTCACTTTCTGTTCTACGGCTTTTCCTGAAAAGTTGAAATACGTACGTCGTGAATTCATGAAGTAATCGGGATCTTCATCTTCCAATTGCTCAAAAGCGACGTTAGGCTGGATCATTCCCCCCAACTTGAATTGATATTTTCCTTCGTTCAATGAAAAATTCAATCCACTTCCCAACTCAAAGCTTGTTTCATGATGAGCTTCTTTCTGCGCCAACAGCCCCAAGCTGCTGAGCAATAAACTTCCTAGGATGATCTTTTTAATCATGGTTTATCATTTTTTTGATGCTCTCAAAGGCATCAGTTTGGGTACATCGGTAATAAGGTAAAGAGGCCCCCATTTCTGTAGGCACCACTTCATAGGCGACGAATCCATTCTTGGCTTCAGGCTCCAGCACCTCGATCGCCAGATTCGATCGCTGTTGATCCATAAACAAAATAAAATCGCCAGCTTGTAGATCAATTTTCTGATTTCTGATCGCTGATTTTACATTTTGGATATGGATGTCTTCAAACTTCTCAGCATCTTGCTGGTATTCGGTGACTTCATAAGCATCTAAATCCACGCTTAAGGTTGCATTCAGTTCGTGTAATTCCAATCCCAGAATTCTCAAGCGCTTTAAAATGGCTTCTTCTCCTTGCGGGATCACATAGGCGAATGGTCTCACCCTTTTCTTGGTAGCGGTAAGTTGCAGTCCGTCGCGTACTTTAATGGCGAAAGGAATGATCTCCCGACTGTCCAAGTCGAGCACATCAATGGTATCTTCATACACTGCTCGCTTGCTTTCGATCACTGCTTCATCGCGATTCAAATTGGCTCTGGCGATCTGGGCTCTCAACTGCTCTTGTTCTTCATAAGCGGTTTGCAGGAAGGATCTGCTTACCAAATAAGCCGAATAGACTCTTCTCTTAAATGAAGAGCGACCTAATTTCACTCCTCTCACCTCCACTAGTGTAGATACACAATTGGTCAGGGCAAAGGAGGTGGCCGATGAACGGGGAGAGGTAGCTCCTTGTCGCAATTGGATCTCTCCCAAATGTTCGGTGGTACTGAAATAGGGGTGATGCCTTAAATAATGCTGATTCAAACTTCTTCTGGCCTTTTCCACAAAGACCTCGTCGGTGAACTTGCGCATGTTTTCCGGCACGTTCAAGTTTCCGGTATAAAGGAACATGGCATCATAAGGGGTGGTAATGCCAAAGGTGCCCAGTTTGGAATAATGTTTCCTGAAGGCATTGTATTCGTGTAGGTCGAGCGCCACTTCCGGATTGAAGGCGTTAAAGGCTTCTTTAAGGGCGATGCTTTCGGGATTGGAGAATTTGGTCTGATCGCGGTTGAGGTCTAATCCATTCACCGCATCTCGCATATGACGTTCGTACCCGTCGATATTGGCCATCGGCACAATCGCGAGGCTAAGCCTGTCTAGCAGATGCGCATGGGTTTCATCTTCCAGTAGATTCACGATCAAAAAGAAAATACTTTCGGTACCACCGGGTTCATTGCCGTGAAGCCCGCCCATCAACCAAACCCTTACCGGATTTTTCACTCCTTGTTTAGCGAGTTTCACCATGGGGATCTTCTTCCCTTTCTGGCTTTCGCCGATGAAGCTGATGCTCATCAATTCGGGATGCTTGCGCTGAAGGTCATTCAGATAGTCCATCATCTCCTCATAAGTAGTAAACCCTTTCTTCTTTTGAAAGGCCGGGGTGCTGATCTGCAGCTCGGGATCTGGAAAGAATTCCTCGGTGATCTTCTTCGGCTGCGGGTTCAACTGTGCCATCGCCGAAAGGCAAAACAAAAGGGATAATATGCTTAGATAGTACTTCATAATTAGAAAGAGATGGTGGCCATTAGTCGTGCGATCCATTCATTGCCGGGGATCGGGTTGCCGGCGCCATTGATATCATTGGTGCCTTCTTCACAGTCGACGTAAGTGAACGACCCTTGGATCTTCACGCCATAGTCGTAATCGAAGTACTTGCTAAGTCCTACGGTATAGTATCGCGGACGATTATAGAAAGTGCCGTTGTTCAGGAAGGAATGCCTGTCGGCTTCGATGTAAGTGAAACGGGCATCAACCGAGATTAAGCTCTTGAAGATGTAACCGGCCTGGATGTTATAGCCTTTTCCCAGCATCATTCTGCCTTTCACATAATTTTCTACGTCTTGTTCTCCGTCTACATTAAAGGTGTTGGAAGTGGATCCGTCGTTGCGCACTCGGGTGGTGATCTTTTCGGGTATTTCGGCCTCCGAGGCATGGAATTCACCCAAAACGGAAAAGCCACGATACTTGAACATGAAATCAACCCCATATTTGGTGTAGTCGGGCAATAACACTTCACCTTCATCATCCAAATAAAGAATATCACCGCTGCCTCTACCTCTTCTGGAGCTCATGCCAAAGTTCTTGTTCCAAACGGCACCTACCACCAGTTTAGGGGCTTGCTCGCGCACCACGTCGCCTTGTCTATACTGACCAAAATTGGTGAAGAGTCCGAAGGGTAAATAATCCAATCGACCGCCTATTTTAAATCCGCCAAAGTCTGCATCGAACACATTTTGTCCGTCACCATTGGTCAGGGTCAAATAGGGCTTAAAATAGGACCCGTTCCGCATGCGCAAGCGCGCATCGAAGAAGAAGCCAAACTCGCGAATACTGGCAAAGGCTGAGGTTACCCGAGAGCGCTCTACCAATTGCAAAGTATTGGATCCCATAAAGAGTTCACGGTTATCAGTAGGCGTAGCGCGCTGTCCAAAAGCCACTCGGATTCTTTTGGTGATGCTGTAGCGCACCCAAGCGTCCAAAAGAAATTCATTGGGCGCATCGGCCACCTCGGCAGAACCACTCAGGTCGACTTGAAAACGGTAGTCGATGCGTTGCTGAGCGGCATCACCGGTGAGTCGCAAACGCAAACGCCGGAAGCGCATTCTGGTAAGGGCATCGGCTTCATCATTGGCAGTGTATTCTTTTACCTCTGTGGCCGGCTGCATGTAACCTCTCAGGTTGATGGTATAGTCATCTTCCCCAGAAAACTCCAGGCCCTCTCCAAATTCATATTTGTTCAACTTGGGGTTCTGTGCCCAGACTCCCAGGCTGCTTAGGCAGAGCAATAGCAATAATGAGAAAGCGGTGGCGTCTTGCATTTTCCTCATTCGAAACTGTTTTTAACGGTTAATTGGCCATTTTCCATCACTTGTTGGCCTTTGGCAAATACGGCCTTCAGCTCCAGATCATCATTCAGTCCGCAGAGATCGGCATCGGCACCCACTGCAATTCTCCCTTTCTGCTTTAGACCCAAATTAATGGCGGGATTGATGGTAATGGGCTTGAAGGCTTCCTCAATGGGTAAGCCGCCCTGCTTCGCCAGCTCCACACATTGGGCAAAATTCTGATCGATAGGTGCAGCTCTAAAGCCGATCATCTGGCCGTTGGCATCTTTCTTTTCCAGACCGGCATTGCCATCTGAGCTGAAGGTCATTTTGTCCATGGATACCCCTTCATCCAATGCGTATAGCACCGATTTGTAGGGTTTGTCGTACTGTGATGCTCCGGTAGTGATATCGATCATGCCTCCCATTTTGGCAAATTTGATGGCTTCATCAAAGAGCGGCTTGGTTCTTCCCACATGGGTGGGAGAGATGTGCTCGATGGGAAATTCATAATCCTTCACGATCTCAAAAAGCAGATCCATCTTGCTGCTGAGGTTTCCCAGATGCAAATGCAGGATTCCTTTCTTTTCGCCTATCATACCTCCCACGCGCACTTCACGTAAACGGCGCACCAGGTCCAGGGCTGAAGGATAATCTGAGCGCACATCGGTGATGGCGATCTTGCAGCCTAATATCCTTTCAATAAAGATCATGTCTTCTTGTATGCTGCCCATGATGTGGGTAGGATCCATGCCATAGTATCCGGTGTACATGTAGGCGGTCATGCCTTCGGCGTTCAGGGCGCGCACTTTTGCATACAGACTATTGATACTGCGCGTGGAGCCGTCGGTGCCCAGCAAACCCACCACCGTGGTGGTGCCTACCTCTAGCAGTTGAGTAAGTTTCAATTCGGGCGACATGGAGGCAAAGCCATGTTTACCACCGGCGCCGGTCACGTGGACATGCTGATCGATGAATCCGGGCAAGACCTTCATGCCTTTTGCATCCCAAACTTCAATGTAGTCGGCTTTTAGATCAATGGAATCTTCGATGGCCTCAATCTTGCCATTGGCGATGAGGATATCCTTCTTTCCTAGTTTTTGCGGACTGTAGATTTCGGCATTTTTAATGATCAGCATAGCGACTTAGATAAAATGATAGATTAAGAGAAAGAGCAGCGCTGCAAATAGCGGAATCAAGTTTCTTTTGACGATCTGAAGGGTGCTTACCCCGGCAATTTCTGCGGTGGCGATCAAGACGCCGGCTACCGGAGAAACCGTTCTTCCCATGGAAGCGGCCAGATTCATGGGCAAGATCATGGATGTGCTGTTTACTCCGAAATTCGCAGCGATCTTGGGAATGAGCGGGGCAAAGCCGAAAAAGGAGGCATTGCCGCTACCCATCAGCATGGAAGCCAAAAAGATCATCACGGTCATGACGATGCCGATGCCTATTCCACCCAGTCCGACGCTCTGAGAAGAGTTCACCAGCCCTTTAATGAACCCCATGGCGATTAATCCTTTGGAAAAAATATCGGCGGCAATGATCAGGGTCACTACCGTCTTAAAGATATTGCCCATGCCGTTCCAGAAGATCTGCAGCGACTGCATTACTTCTCTTAAGTTTCTTTTGCGGATCAATTCAAATCCCATGGCCACGAACAAGCTGATGAACATGGCCGTAGTGGTGTTGAGGGTGACCGGAAAAGGGAGCAGGTCGAATACTTCAGAGAAAACGATTAGGAGGATCAAGGGTAATAAGGGGATGATGGCGTAGTAGAGAGGGGCATTGAGTTTGTTTATTCCTCTCGAGACTGGCGAATGGTGATCGGAGTCTGATGTATTTTGTTCTGCTATTGGCTGTTGAGATTTATGATTCTCGATCTCCGGTCCTCGATCTCCAATCTCCATTTTGCGATCATAATACCGATTCACAAAATAATAACTTATGGTGACCACCAGGCACAAGGGGATCATTAGCGGCAGTTGGTGGTCCAGGAAATACACGATGGAGTCTTCCTGGGCAATGGTGGTGGCTCTGGCAGTGATGGCCGAGGCCGGTCCGATCCCGAAGGCAGTACAGGCCGTGATCACCGATACGGCCGAAAGTCGGCTTACACCCAGGCCGATAAGAATGGGGAAGACTGAAGCCATTAAAAGCAAACCTAAGCCGGCAGCAGAGGGTATGCATACAAAGAGTAGCTGTCCGATCGGGATTACCGCGGCAGCAGTAGCATAAGGGTACTTCTTCAATAGCGATAAGGGCTTCATGGCCAAATAAACCAAGGAGTTAGACGCCCCGATCTTGTCGATGTAGGCCACAAACCCCCCAATGGCCATGATCATCAGTCCAACGCCTGCATTGGTCTTGCTAAAGGATTCCTTGATGTAAACAAATAAGTCGAAACCACCCCATCCGGTAGATTCCTGCACGCCGGGCAAGGGCTGACCCAATAGCTTGGCCAACACGATCATGATGAGACCGGCAAACAGCAATACCGCATGCGGATAGATCTTCTTGAGTAACAGTCGCGCCACAACTACAATAAAGACCAGCGCCAATATGGGTGGAAGGTATTCCATTTTTAGAATGGGGTGCCGTCTAATCGGGTTCCAGGTGAAAATAATACCCCTGACGAGGTGCCGGCATTGTGCTGGACAAAACCACCGGTGATGTCAGGATCTCTGGTATAAGATTCGTTGGGATTTCCAGATAAGGCATCCGAATCAAAGCTCAGATATAGCACTCCAGTGGAGTCTTTGATGAGGATCTCTTCCCCTGAATTATTGAAATTCAATCCAGTTCCGGCAGTTAGCACGGTAGATCCGCCAAAGGAACCGGTGGGTGTGCCGCCCCCAAAAACCACAATGGCATTACTTGGAGCGAGAATAGTGCTATCAGGAAAGGTGAATTGTATTGAACTGTCAGTACCTTGAATATCTTTATCCCAAATGGTGAACCCACTTAGATCAAAGTCATTGGGGCTGTTATTATAAAGTTCAACAAAAGAGTCATCATCCTGACTATATACTCCATCACCATTGGCATCGCCATTTAATCCATTATTAGAAGGGTCATATAGTACCTCATTAAGAATAAATGTGGCAGTACCGGGAGGAAGTATGATAGGTGCATCCGGCTCTACATCATCCGTTTCACAGCTGTAAAACATGGTGCCAAAGAGCACAGCTAGGGTAAGAAATGAAAATTTAACTTTCATTTTTAATTGTTTGGGGTAAAAAAAACTGGATCGAACTCAATCGACCCAGTTTCAGAATTTAGTTTATTGCTTCACGAATCGGACCGTGCTTAAAGCCTCGCCGCTTCTGGCTCTTAGGAGGTAAATTCCTCCCGGAAGATCAGCTACGTCGACTTTTCGACTCACATTGCTCATCTCCATTACCTTTTGTCCGTTGATCTTGAACACTTCTACCAAATCGATCTTCTGGTCGGCATTTAAGTAAAGGAAATCACTCGCCGGATTGGGATAGAGGTCCAATGTGATGGTACGCTCATTTTCCAGGATACCTACCGATTGTCTAAATGGTGTAGAATCTACTCGAAGTCCCGGAGAAAACAAACGAGGTAAATTGACGCCATGCTGCTCAAAGGCACCGGTAATGTCTGGATTTCTGGTGTACGATTCGTTGGGGTTGTTCGATAGTGCATCTGAATCAAAGATCAATGCCCATGCTCCATTAGGACCGTCTTTTACTCCGATCACTTCCCCGGAGTTATTGAAATTCAACCCTGAGTCACCGACTAAGATCACGCCGCTTCCAAAATTTCCCGTTGGCGTTCCGCCACCGAAAACTACCACTACGTCACCGGCCGGAACCAAGGTGTTAGGTGGGAATCTGAATTGGATTTCACCGCCAGTGGCTCCAGTGGCAGTGTCATCCCAAATCTCATAACCGCTAATGTCAAAATCTGCGGTGTCGCTGTTGTAGATCTCGATGAACGAATCATCGTCCTGACTATAAATACCATCTCCATTGGCGTCGCCTTCTAGAGCCGAATTTGACGGATCATATAACACTTCGTTAATGATCAATTGCCCGTAGCTGTAATTCACTCCGGCTAAAAAAAGTAGTAAAATGTAAATTTTCTTCATTTCATTGGGGGTTTAAATAAATAATAAATTAAAGTAGGCGAAGGCCTACCTCCCAAAGGTGTATTAGTTTTGACTACATTTAGCATACCAATTACTCATTTTATACAATACCAATTTGAATTCCGTACGCTCCAAGATCCGGCAGTCTTATCTGGATTTAAAAGAAAAGCAGGCCCAGAAAAGAAGTAAGTACTTCCTTTTGTATGAAGCCATTAAGCAAAGTATACTAAAAGCGGATCTGCCGGCTGAACTGCAATTGACGCCCAGCAGAGCACTGGCAAAAGACCTCGATCTCTCGCGCAGTACGGTGCTAAAGGCATACGAATTGCTGAGTCTGGAAGGATACATCTCAGCCATTCAAGGCTCCGGTTATCAGATCAATGCGATCAACGCCTCTGTCAATAATGAGCTCCCAAAAGTAGATCTTGAGATCGCCTATCCTGCTTTATCGGCTGTGGCCTCTGGTTTTATGAAAAACGTAGATTCCCTAAACACTACCGATGATAAGAGTGTAGGCTTTCGGCCGGGATTGCCGCCACTTGACATTTTTCCGGTAAACCAATGGAAAAACCTCTCCAATTCCTATTGGCGTTACGTGAAGTCTTCAGCGCTCACGTATTCGCCTTCCTCCGGAAATGAGCAATTGAAAAAGAGCTTGGCGGCCTATTTGAATTTGAGTCGCGGCATCAAATGCGAAAGTTCGCAAATCATCATTGTAGCCGGTTCTTTGCAGTCGCTCTACTTGCTGGGCAATGTAATAATGGATCCGGGCGATTCAATCGTGGTAGAAGATCCCACCTTCCCGAATGTGAAGTCGATCTTCAGCAGTCTGCGCACCCAATTGCTTGGAGTGCCCCTGGATGAGCAGGGAATTAAGGTAGAGGCGATGGATTCTGCAGCACATAAAAGGGCGAAGTTGATCCACCTTACCCCCTCGAATCATTATCCTTTGGGGGTGAGGATGAGTAAGAAAAGAAGACTGGAAGTCCTGGATTGGGCCAAGCGACACAATGCCTTTATCATCGAGAATGAATATGAGCACGAGATCAATAATTATTCGGAATCTATCCCGTCACTTTTTAGCCTGGATCAGGAAGCCAGAACCATTTTCTTAGGCACCTTCAACCGGCTTTTGCACCCCTCGATCCGGGTGGGTTATATGGTCTTGCCGCCTTATTTGATCGATGCAGTGGAAGCCCTCTTGAAGCATTCCCACCGTTTCGTTACCCCTTCCATCCAGGTGGTATTGAACCAATTCATCGAGAAGAAGTACATCTACAATCACATTAAAAAGGTAGTAGAGGTGGCGGATAGGCGAAAAGGCTATTTTATTCGCTCGTTCGAGGAGTTGTTTGCGGATCGTCTGCCCTTACAATCATCGGCTGTCAGAAGCTTGCATTTGCTGGCCAAGGTAGAAGGGAAGCTCAGTGATCGGGAGATCAAGGAGCGAATGGAGAGGGAACATATCTTGGTTCATACCCTTAGCAAATGCGCAATACAGCAGCCGGGGACCAATGGATTGATCTTCGGCTATTCTTCGGTACGCGAACAAACTGCCCGTCGCAAGCTCGATCGCATGGCTGAACTGATCAATTAACTAATTGGTATGCATAAATACCAAATTTTGGTATGTATCTGAGCCACTGCATCCGCGCTACCTTTACGCGATCATGACTGGATTGAAAAATGTAGGTTGGCTCAGTCTATTGCTATTCGCCATTTTAGGCAGTTGCGATAATAATGAGGTATTCGAGGAGGAGGAGCAGACTCAGCGTGTCATCAGCGGTGAAACCGGCAGCTTTATCTTCGATTCCTACGCCCCCCTGGCTAATAAACCGCTTAGGGTGTTCTATCATTATCCCGACCAGGTCAATAATTCCACTCCCATTCTTATGGTTTTTCACGGTGGTAGTCGCAATGCCAGAACCAGTCGGGATGCCCTGATCACCAAAGCCAACCAAAAAGGCTTGATTATTATTGCTCCAGAGTTTTCGGCGGCCGACTTCTCTTTAGGCGATGAATATATCCTGGGCAACGTTTTTGTAGATGGCGATAATCCTTCCGCTGCCACCTTGAACGCGGAAAGCGAATGGACTTTTTCTTATGTGGAACCACTTTTCGACGAAGTGAAGAACCGTACTGCCAATCAGAACAGCGCATATTATGCGTTTGGTTTTTCGGCAGGTGCGCAGTTTTTGCATCGTTTCTTATTGTTCAAGCCCAACGCCAGAGTGAGTAAAGCGGTTTCGGCTGCTGCCGGATGGTATACTATGCCCGATTTTCAGGTCGATTTCCCTTACGGAGTAGGAGAAGCGCCAATCAATCAGAGTGATCTGGATGCATTTTATGCTAAAAGCTTTTGGGTGATCGTGGGGCAGAACGACAATGATCCCAATACACCTCGAAGAAACGCAACCGTAGATGTCCAGGGTACCAATCGATGGGATCGCGCC
>Ga0207419_1002708_pt1 | contig 11304 bp, 7 predicted proteins | sample ElkSloMetagenome_4_FD_184723 | JGI IMG/M metagenome (GOLD analysis project Ga0207419, IMG submission 184723) | Hot spring microbial communities from Elkhorn Slough, Monterey Bay, USA - MD2A (version 2) | ecosystem: Environmental > Aquatic > Marine > Intertidal zone > Estuary: Microbial mat ... | reverse complement strand
AGAGGTAGGGGTATCATACAATGATCAGATTTGGGAAAATTTTAATAAAATATTTTGTACAATAACTGCCAGTCAACTCCCGGAAAATATAGAAGTTGAACCTATGATTTATCCTTCACCAGCAAATAGAATTGTAAATATTAAGTTAGAAGATCATATTTATGATTTGATGCTACGTGATTTTGCGGGAAAAAGGGTTTTGCAGAAAAAAGGATGTACCGGGCAAACTACTCTTACTACTAATCACTTGCGAGCGGGTGTTTATTTTTTACAAATTCAAGCAACTTCAGGTGAGGAGTTTACCCAAAAGTTGGTAATAGAAAGGTAACCATACCTTCCTCAAATAAAGAATTTAAAGGCGCTTTATTTTTTCAATTTCCATTTTCACAAATAGTGTTGTTATGGTACGAAACTTCACTTATATTTTATTTCGTAAGTTGAATGTAAAAATCGAGATCAGTAAGATTGAATTATAAGTTTGAAAATCTTATTGTTATCCGAACTGGTATTTTACTAAATTATCTTTAATTTAGCTTTTTAATTAAAAAATATATTAAAAAATTTATTTATGAAAAATATAATATTAATAGCTAGCTTATTATTGTTTTACGCGTGTACCACAATGCAGCAAGAGCAAGCAGAACAACCGATAGGTGAAGTTGTGGAAGAAGGACTTGACTTTGCGGTTGAGCAATATAAAGGTATGTTAGAAGCTTTGCCAGATTCAACTCAAAACCCAAGAACTATAAGAAACGACACCATCAAAACTATTAAAACCCGTGATTGGACCAGCGGCTTTTTCCCGGGGAGCTTATGGTATTTGTATGAATACACACAAGACCCGAAAATGAAAGAGGCGGCAGTAGCGCGTACTGCACCACTGGAAATAGAAAAGAATAACGTGAGAACACATGACTTGGGTTTCATGCTTTACAATAGTTTTGGAAACGCCTATAGACTGACCGGCAATGAGGCATATAGAGAAATTTTGCTGACAGGTGCGGTTTCTTTAACTAGTAGATTTCATCCCAATGTAGGTTGTATTCGTTCCTGGGATCATGGAGATTGGCAATTTCCGGTAATCATTGATAATATGATGAACCTTGAATTTCTTTTCTGGGCAACAGCTGCCGGTGGTGATCAACGATATACAGAAGTTTGTTTATCACATGCAGATACTACCATTCTTCATCATTACCGAGATGATTTCAGTACCTGGCACGTGGTAGATTACGACACCATCACCGGTGAACCAATAGCCAAAATGACGCATCAGGGATATGCGGATGAATCATCCTGGGCTAGGGGACAAGCCTGGGGATTTTATGGATATACCATGACGTATCGTGAAACACAAGACCCTAAATACCTTGCACATGCTCAAAATATTGCAGCCTTTCTTTTAGACCACCCCAACCTTCCGGAAGATTACGTGCCTTATTGGGATTTTGATGCCCCTAACAGGCCCGAAGAAGAACGTGATGCATCAGCGGGAGCAATCATGGCATCGGCTTTATTAGAATTGAGCCAGTATACTGCCGGTAAAGATAGCAGCAGGTATGTAAATGCAGCCGAAAAAATCATAAGAAGCTTAAGTAGTGATGACTATCGGGCACCATTGGGTGAAAACAAAAATTTTATTTTGATGCACAGTGTTGGATCTAAGCCCCACGATAGTGAAATTGATGTTCCACTTAATTATGCAGATTATTACTATATTGAATCATTGCTGCGTATGAAAGACTTACTGAATGATGGTATAATTGAAAGAATAAAACCAACCAGTGAATTGGTACAAAAGTAGAATAAATGCAAGATATTATTAATAAAAAATGGCTACCTGATAAGTAGCCATTTTTTATTCGATAAATATTATCTTTATGCTATTTATTCTGTCTCTTTAGAAGTAAAAGATGCCGATAAATACTCAGCATTAAGCCGGGCAATATTTTCCTGGCTTATTTCTTTAGGGCACTCTACTGAACAAGCGCCTGTGTTGGTGCAATTTCCAAATCCTTCTGCATCCATTTGATCCACCATTGCTTGGGCTCTTCTTTTACGTTCTGCCTGTCCTTGAGGTAATAATGCTAATTGCGATACTTTGGCAGACACAAATAGCATGGCCGAAGCATTTTTACAGGCTGCTACACAAGCTCCACATCCTATACATGCTGCTGCATCAAAGGCTAAATCAGCATTTTTCTTTGTAATCGGAATGGCATTTGCATCTACTGCAGCGCCGGTATTTACTGATACGTAACCACCTTTTTGCATTATTCTCTCAAAAGAACTTCTGTCTGTTATTAAGTCTTTTATCACCGGAAAGGCTTTTGCTCTCCATGGCTCAATCACGATAGTGTCTCCATCTTTAAAGCTCCTCATGTGTAGCTGACATACTGTAATCGCTGTTTCGGGTCCATGAGGTCTTCCATTGATATATAAACTACAGGAGCCACAGATGCCCTCACGGCAGTCGTGATCGAAATGAACAGGATCTTCATTTTTTTTGGCCAGGTCTTCATTTAAAATATCGAGCATTTCTAAAAATGAAGAACCTGCTGATATATCTTTTACCTCGTAAGTTTTCAGCTGTCCTTTACTTTTAGCATCTTTTTGACGCCATATTTTTAATTTAAAATTCATATTCTTATAGTTTCTTAGTAGAAAATCATATGTTTATTTGTAACTTCTTTGGGTAAGCTTTACATATTCGAATTCAAGATCTTCTTTATGCAATACCTCGTCTTCTCCCTCACCCTTATATTCCCAGGCTGCCACGTAAGAGAATTTGTCATCGTTTCTCAGTGCTTCACCTTCTTCTGTTTGGTGCTCTTCTCTGAAGTGACCTCCACAAGATTCTTCTCTTTGTAGAGCATCTACAATCATTAATTCGCCTAGTTCCATAAAATCAGCAACTCGCATAGCTTTTTCTAGTGACTGGTTTAATTCTTCGTTTGTACCCAGTACTTTTACATCCTTCCAATATTCTTCCCGTAATTTTCGCACTTCTTCTCGCGCTTCTTTTAAGCCATCTGCATGCCTTGACATTCCGCATTTATCCCACATTATTTTGCCTAATGCTTTATGAAACTCATCCACTGTACGAGTTCCATTAGTAGAAAGTAACTTTTGAATGCGTTGATTTACATTATTTTCAGCTTCCTTAAATTCAGGAGCATCAGTACTTACTTTGTCATAGGACATGCTGGCCAAATAGTCACCTATTGTATAGGGTATTACAAAATATCCATCGGCCAATCCCTGCATTAACGCACTGGCACCTAATCTATTGGCACCGTGATCGGAGAAGTTACATTCACCAAGCGCGTATAAACCAGGTAAATTGGTCATTAAATTATAATCTACCCAAAGCCCACCCATGGTATAATGAACTGCCGGATAAATCATCATCGGTACTTCATAAGGATTTTCACCGGTAATTTTTTCATACATTTGAAAGAGGTTACCATATTTGGAAGAGATTGTACTTTTTCCATCTCTTTTAATGGCATCGGCAAAATCAAGATACACAGCTAAACCGGTACCTACACCTTTGCCGTCATCACAAACGGCTTTAGCATTTCTGGAGGCAACATCTCTAGGTACTAAATTACCAAAAGAAGGATATCTTCTTTCCAGATAATAATCCCTTTCTTCTTCTTTTAAATCATTAGGGCTTAATTTTCCACTCCGGATTTTTTCCGCGTCTTCTTTGGATTTAGGCACCCACACACGCCCATCATTACGCAGCGATTCTGACATCAATGTTAATTTCGATTGCTGTTCGCCATGTACCGGAATACAAGTGGGGTGAATTTGAGTAAAACAAGGATTGGCAAATAATGCTCCTTTTCTATGCGCTCTCCATGCTGCTGAAGCATTACAACCCATAGCATTGGTTGAAAGGAAAAAAACATTGCCATAACCTCCGCTGGCTAAAAGTACAGCATGAGCACTATGCGATTCAACCGCACCTGTTACCATGTTGCGACTTACAATTCCACGGGCTTTGCCATCTACCATTACCAGCTCTACCATTTCGGTACGGGAATATAATTTTACCTTACCTTTGGCCACCTGCCGACTAAGAGCACCGTAAGCTCCCAATAGAAGTTGTTGCCCGGTTTGCCCTCGAGCATAAAAAGTTCTGGATACCTGTGCTCCTCCAAAAGAGCGATTGTCAAGCAAGCCACCGTACTCTCTGGCAAATGGAACACCTTGTGCTACGCATTGATCAATAATATTACCACTTACTTCGGCCAATCGGTACACGTTCCCTTCTCTGGAGCGGTAGTCTCCACCTTTTACAGTATCATAAAATAAGCGATAAACACTATCACCATCATTTTGATAATTTTTAGATGCATTGATACCACCTTGTGCCGCGATACTATGCGCACGACGAGCACTATCTTGATAGAAAAAGGCTTTCACGTTGTAACCTAACTCGGCTAAAGACGCGGCTGCAGAGGCTCCGGCTAGTCCAGTGCCTACTATTATTACCTCGTATTTTCTTTTATTGGCAGGATTTACTAGCTTCAGATTAAATTTGTGTTTGGTCCACTTTTCTGCTAATGGACCTTCAGGAATTTTCGATTCTAACTTCATAATTATGATAGTGTTTTAAGATAAATATGAACAGGCATATATGCAAATAATAAACATACAATCACACCAAGACCATATCCTAATTTTTTTATAAAACTATTGTATTTTGGGTGACGAAATCCCAGCGTTTGAGAAGTGCTTTGAAAACCATGAAAAAGATGCAAAGCTAAAAACAACATGCAAAAGACATAAAATGCAGAATATAATGGGTTCGCAAATGCATCTACTACTATTGCATAAAGGTTTTTAATTTCATCTGTTCCATCATATTGAACCAACGGAACTTCACCAAACTTCATTTCATATAAAAATGAACGCAAGTGTACTGCAAGAAAAACTAATATAATAGCACCTAAAAGCATCATGTTTCTGGATGACCAGGTGCTGTTTTGATTAGCATTACTTACAGCATAACCTACTCCCCTTGCTTTTCTATTGCTGATAGTAAGCATTATGGAATAAATTATGTGAATTACAATACTGAAAAATGTTACATAACGGAGTACTTGTACTAATTGATTTGTAGTCATAAATTCCGCGTAACGATTAAACGCTTCCCCTCCATCATCTTTAAAAAGAAGGGTATTACCAGAAACGTGACCTATTAGAAATATTACTAAAAATAATCCACTTAAGGCCATTACCGTTTTTCTACCTATTGAACTGTTGAAAGTTTTTGAAAACCAACTCATATGCTTTATTCAATCATTTTAAAATTTAATATAATATTATACTATGCAAATCTATATTGCACTATTGTACAAAACAATGATAAAGCTCATTATAAAATGTTATTTACAATAATTCTAAATTATTCTTTTTATCATCAATTGTTAACGAATGATAAGATATACATGCTATTAATTTGTCTGTTTAGATAAATTGTTGGGAAAACCTGCTTCTATTTTTTAAGAATAGGTAAGATTTAATTGAATTTGTGAGGCAAATGATTTAATTTAGATATAATATATCTTTTTTTGCAGTGATATCGTTAGAATTTAAATATTAAAAACATTGCTATTTACAATTTGTTTTTGATTAGATATACTGTATATGAATGTAAGTTTTAGGCTCAAAAGAAAAGAATTTGAAATCTATTATTAAGTTTACTTTATTTGCATCGTTGATCATAAGCGGTGCTTTCAGTTCTCTACACGCCACCCACATACGAGCAGGTGAAATTACTGCTAACCTTATTGATTGCCAAACATATTCTTATCAGTTCACCATTACCGGATATACTGATACCGGATCTCAGGTGCAATTTGGTGGAGGTGAGATTAATTTTGGAGATGGAACAATAATACAATTAGATACCAGGGATTTTAATTTAAAGCAAGACCTGGGCAATGAAGTGGCAATAAACATATTCCTTCAAAATCACACATTTCCAGGACCTGGAACTTATACTATCACCTTTCGTGAATTTAACAGAAATGATAATGTTGTTAACATGGATCGGTCCGTTGATACCCCTTTTTACATTGAAACCACTATAGTTATCGATCCATTATTGGGATGTAATAATACACCAGTTCTTACCATTCCACCCATTGATGGCGCTTGTACAAACAAACTTTTTTTGCATAATCCCGGCGCTTATGATGTAGATGGCGATAGCCTTTCGTATAAATTAGTTATACCCAAGCAAAACCGTGATCAGCCGGTTGCTAACTATCGCTATCCTAACAACCCTCAATTTGGAGGCACACAACAAGATGGATCTACCCCTACTTTATTCTCATTAGATGCTGTAACAGGTGATTTAATTTGGAATTCTCCTGGTATGGCGGGTGAGTATAACTTAGCGTTTATTGTAGAAGAATGGAGACAAATTGGCGGCAAATGGGTACGGTTAGGTTATGTAACTCGTGATATGCAGGTGATCGTGGATGAATGCAATAACGACCCACCGGAAATAATCTTACCTGAAGATACTTGTGTTGTGGCCGGTGCTATGATAGAGAAGGATTTTTTAGCAGATGACATCAATGGCGATTTAATCAAGTTGGAATCGTTTGGTGCCGTATACAATCTAGATGTCTCCAGAGCAAGTTATACTCCTTTTTTTGGTGTTCAGGATGACCCAATTTACCAAAGTGAAGATACTGCAAAAATTACATTCAACTGGCAAACCGAGTGTGCGCACGTACGAGAGAATCCCTATCAGGTACGAATAAAAGCTACAGATGATGGTACTCCCAATTTGGCAACCTTTGAAACCTGGAATATACAAGTGGTTGGACCTGCACCCACCGGTCTTTCTATCAGTAAACCCACCAACAGATCAATTCAATTAAGTTGGGATGAATATGAATGTGATGAGGCATCAACTATGCAAGTTTGGCGCCGAATAGACAGTAACCCTTTTACTCCTGGTGCATGTGACGTGGGTATGCCAGATGGGGCAGGTTACGAAATGATAGGAACTGTGCCAATTGACCAGAATGAGTTTATTGATAACAACGGCGGCATTGGCTTAGATTTTGGCGCCAATTATTGTTACCGATTGGTAGCTGTATTTCCGAGTCCCAGAGGTGGCGAAAGTATTGTATCTGAAGAAATTTGTGACTATATAGAAATTACCAGCCCGGTGATAACTAATGTATCGGTAGAAAACACTGACGAAAGTGATGGAGAAATAATGATAAAATGGACTACTCCTCTAGAAATAGATGGTGTTGCTTTTCCACCACCCTATACTTACGATTTATATAGAGCAACAGGATTAATTGGTACACCTGGCGGAGGAAGCCCGATAGCAACAGGAATCGGCGAAGAGGATACAGTTTACGTTGATAATGGTTTGAACACCCTCGATTTAGCTTATAATTATTATTTGGAACTACGCGATGCCAACAATACTTTAGTAGATACTTCGTCTGTAGCTTCTTCTGTTCGATTGGAATTATCACCTCAGGTAGGGGCAATAGGTCTTGAATGGCAAGCTGAGGTACCATGGTCCAATAATTCTCCCAACTTTCCCGAGCACTTGATATTCCGCGACAAAGTGGATGCCGCTAATCCTGATGCCTTGGTTTTAATAGATGTTGTTAATGTATTGGAAAATGGTTTCTTTTATGTGGATGATGGAACTGCAACTGGTGAAGAATTAAATGAAGATGAAGAGTATTGTTATGTGATCGAAACAAGAGGAACTTATGGAAATCCCTTAATTTCAGATCCGCTGCTCAATAAATCACAACGAGCTTGTGCTCAACCTAATGATACTATACCTCCGTGTATACCTATAGATGTAGCTTTTAATGATTTTAACAGTCCTGATGAATGTAAGGAATTTATGAGCCAGCAACTATGTGATTTCAATGATTTTGCCAATACTCTTACCTGGTCCCCTCAGCTTACTGGCGATTGCGATGACGATATTCGTGGTTACAATGTATTTTTTTCTTCTACAGGGGAAGACGGAACTTTTGAACAAATAGCTTTTGCAAGGGATACATTTTTTATCCATGACAATTTATCGTCATTTGCCGGATGTTATCAGATTTCGGCTGTAGACAGGTCGGGTAATGAAAGCGAACGATCTGAAGTTATTTGTAAAGACAATTGCCCTCAATTGGTGTTTCCTAACGTGATAACCCCCAATGAAGATGGTAAGAACGATACTTTTAGAGCGATCACTAATAGTTCAGAACAAACCTGTCCTTGGTTTGTGGAAAGTGTAACTTTTAGGGTTTTTAACCGCTGGGGTGTAGAGGTTTATGATTCGCAGAGTCAATCTAATCTGGAGCGTACTAACTTTGTGAACTGGAACGGGCGAACTAACTCAGGAGAATCGGTAAGTTCGGGAGTTTACTATTATTTAGCTGAAGTAACCTTCGACGTACTTAACCCAAGTGAAAGGGTGCAGGAAATTAAAGGATGGATCCATGTGATGGATGATGAAGCCAATTAAATAATCTTATCATTGTGATTTAAAAAAAATCCTGCTTTGTCATAGAGCAGGATTTTTTTTAAATTTATTAACTTTAGGCCAGCTCATTTTTTTTTATAATTTTGCCTTTCTTTAAATTTAAAAATCCTATTCGTATGAAAGCATATATTTTTCCCGGACAAGGCTCCCAATTTTCCGGTATGGGAAAGGACTTGTATGAAAATTCATCCAAGGCCAAAACATTGTTTGAATCTGCCAATCAAATTTTAGGTTTTGAGATTACTAAAATATTGTTTACAGGATCAGATGAAGATTTGAAGCAGACCAAAGTTACCCAACCAGCCATATTTTTACATTCAGTTATTTTGGCTACTATTACTGATGATTTTAAACCTGACATGGTAGCAGGTCATTCATTGGGAGAGTTTTCTGCTTTGGTAGCCAACAAGGCACTTAATTTTGAAGATGGCCTAAAACTGGTTAGTAAGCGTGCACAAGCTATGCAAAAAGCCTGTGAAGCAAATCCATCTACCATGGCTGCAATATTAGGATTGGCTGATGATGTAGTAGAAAAAATATGTAACGAAATTGATGCAGTGGTGGTACCTGCCAATTATAATTGCCCGGGACAATTAGTTATTTCCGGATCTCATAAAGGTATTGAATTAGCCATAGAAAAGATGAAAGAAGCCGGAGCAAAAAGAGCACTGCCTTTACCAGTAGGAGGGGCCTTTCACTCTCCTTTGATGGAACCTGCCAGAGAAGAATTGGCGCAGGCTATAGCCAATACCAACTTTTCTAAGCCAATATGCCCGGTGTATCAAAATGTAGATGCTACACCGGCAACTGAGGCAGCGGTAATTAAGCAAAATTTAATTGCCCAATTAACGGCTCCGGTTCTTTGGACTCAAACAGTACAAAATATGTATGCTGATGGAGCTAATAGTTTTATAGAATGTGGACCCGGGAAGGTACTTCAAGGATTGGTGAAAAAAATAGCAAGAGAGGCGGAAGTAAGTAGTATATAACGGAAATAGAAAAAGGTGCTGATTCTATTGAATAGCACCTTTTGAAATAATTTTATTTTACTTTATTTTAGGATGGACTAATGGTCTTATATTTTGCTTTTACAAACATAAAAACTCCATAACCCAATAGACCTAAGGCAATTAATCCCATCAACCACGGGCCACCCGACTGAGAAAGGAAGTTAAATACGCCTTCCGTACCTTTGGCTTCACTAGGATTAGCATTAATACCGGCAATAAAGAAGAAAACTCCAACTATTCCTAACACGACACCGCGTGATAAATAACCTAATTTACCTAAAGTGTCATAAGTTTTTTTCACATTTTGCTCTACCTGGGCATCTTTCACATCATCATTGTAAGATCCGGAAAAGCCTTTCCAAAACTGAGCTATTCCTTTACCAATGATTATAAGTGCCACTAATGCTACCAGCCATCTGCCAAAAGGTTGTTCTAAAAGTTTATTAATGAAAAGTTCTTTTCCGCTACTACCTGAAGAACTACCACTGCCGCCGCTACTGCCAAAAATTAAAGTACCTGCATAAACAGAGAATCCAAGATATATTAAACCACTGATAAAAAATCCGATTCTTTTTACAATACCTTTGGTATCGTCTCCGGCATTCTCGGTATCCTTAGTTGCTTGAATGATTCGCCAAACAGCAAATCCGATAAGGCCAAAAGCTATTATACCTAATAATACTTGACCAAAAGGAGCGGTTAAAATTTTATTGAATAATTCCTTTCTATCTGTTGTGTCACCTCCGATACCCAGAGCTGCCGCCAATGACAAACCACCAATGAGTGCATAAACAGCACCTTTAGCGGCATATCCTATACGAGCAAATTTTTCTACCCAATCTTCTTGTTGATGTGTATTTACTGCAAAGTCAGCCATAATTAAAAAATTTTGTTTGGTTTAAAAAAAGTTATTTTAAGTTACTAATAGAAATTTAACAGGTATCCCATATATATGTTTTTAAACCAGGATATGAAGGCCTATAAGTACTCAATTGGCAATCAACGATTGGAGGAAGCGAATATATTTATAAAAATTGCCTGAGCTTGAATTAATAGATATAATTAGAAAAGCCGTAGCCAAAATTATCATTTGTCCGGTGGTTTTAGTAAAACATATTATATTTCATTTCAATAATTAGGCAATCTATTACATATTTGTATAGAACAACTTAAGATTATTGACATGAAAACTCAATTTACACCCTTTTTCTTTTTGATAATACCATTATTTTGTACTGCTTGTAATATTGATACACCGGTACAATTATTCAATGGTGAAGACCTTACCGGCTGGCACATGGATGTGCCGGCAATGGATGATGATTCCAATTTGCATGAACCATTTATCGTAAGGGATGGTAAATTAGTAAGCCTTGGCGAACCGCGCGGGCATTTAATCACGGAAGATACTTTTTCAAATTACCGACTGGAATTGGAGTACCGGTTTGCCGGTGAGCCTGGTAATTGTGGCGTGCTGGTGCACGCCTCCACACCTAGGGCACTTTACGATATGTTTCCCCAATCCATCGAAGTACAAATGATGCATGAACAAGCCGGGGACTTCTGGTGCATCGTGGAGGACATCAAGGTGCCTGACATGGAAGCTCGTAGAGGTCCCAAAGAAGAGTGGGGCATTACCGAAGGAAAGAAACGCCGCATTATGAACCTGACTGACGGCTCGGAAAAGCCACTAGGAGAATGGAATAAAATGGTAATTGAAGCACAGAGAGACGAAGTGAAAGTATGGGT
>Ga0207419_1002707_pt1 | contig 11305 bp, 13 predicted proteins | sample ElkSloMetagenome_4_FD_184723 | JGI IMG/M metagenome (GOLD analysis project Ga0207419, IMG submission 184723) | Hot spring microbial communities from Elkhorn Slough, Monterey Bay, USA - MD2A (version 2) | ecosystem: Environmental > Aquatic > Marine > Intertidal zone > Estuary: Microbial mat ... | reverse complement strand
GGAAGGTTTGCCTATATGGATACCGATCGTTTTGGTGGCTTAATGGTAGAATTGTTGTGGAGCTACAAGGCTAACTAAATTTGGGAAAATTTTTCATTAAGACTATAAAATTTGAAGCTTATAGAATGCCAGCAAACAAATTTTACCTATTTTAGTTGTTTATAGAAATTTGTTTACTTAAATCAGTTGCAATTGCTAAAAATAATTTAAATTCTAATTGAAAATTTATGAAAAAAGTTAGACTCTTGAATTTTTTATTTCTCTGGCTTATCGCTGGTATTTTGTTCAGTGGATGTTCGGATGAAGAAGACCCAGTTCCTACTTTGGTAGGATATTGGGAATTACGAACTATAGAAATCCGTAATGCACAAGGTGATGATAATGGACTTTTGAACCCTGCTGTTTTCTTTGCCACATTTGGATCAGGGGAGGATGATGAGATAGAAGTGCCTGTAATTTCTGTTCAACTTGAATTGGAAGACAATAATGAATTTGTGGAATATTTCAATTATTTAAACGGACTTACCAATGCAAGTGAAGGAGATTGGGAATTAAGTGATGATCAAACAACATTAACATTAGAGTACCCGAGTGATGATGTTGAATATGAAGTTACTTTTGATTTCAATGAAATGATTCTCACTGAAGAAACAAATTCAGGTGCTACTATAATTTATAGGTATACTAAAGAATATTAATCTATTTTTTTCTGTTATAATTCATATTTCATTATCAATTTCTTTATAATAATAAACTGTCACGTATATATATGAAGAAAAAAATATCATGAGGCAAAGTGAAAGATATAAAATATATAATGTATGTAAATCTGTGTATTTAGGCTTTTTTATCTAACTATATTTACGTAAGTTATCCAATATAACAGCTGTAGCAATCCCCGCGTTGAGCGACTCTGCTTGCCCAAAGCGGGGAATGCTTAGTTTTACAGATACAAATTGCTCCAAGTCCGCCGAAATGCCTTTGGCTTCGTTGCCAACTAAAAAAATACCTCCGCTTGCTTCATCAAATTCATAGGTATGAATATTAACCCCATCAAGGTAGGCGCCAAATACATTCAAGGGTGTTGACTTAATTACTTCATTCAATTCATAGTAAGCAATATTTACCCTGATAAAAGACCCCATGGTGGCGTGTATTACTTTAGGGTTATAGAGCTCAGCAGTTTCCATCGAGGCTATTATATTGGTAATACCATACCAATCGGCAGTGCGAATGATTGTTCCCAGGTTGCCCGGATCCTGAATATTATCCAAAGCTAGCCACCACTCGCCAGCCGCCGGTTTTATTTTTTTTTGATCAGGCATTTTAGCTACGGCCAATACGTCTTGGTTTTGCTTAAAAGTGCTCACAGAAGAAAGTTGAGCTGGTGATACTTCGAAAATTTCCTGTATATTAGCACTGGAAATTACATTTTGATGCTGATGCCAAAACTTTTGGCTTACCAAAAGCATAATAACCTGGTAATTAGCGTTTAGTAGTTCGAGCACACTTTTGGTGCCTTCTACCAAAAACAGTTGTTCTTGTTTTCGATATTTCTTTATATGTAAAGATTTTATAAATTTTGCCTTGTTTTTAGATAGAGCTATCATAATATTTCCAGAAAAATTGCACCTTTTCAGGTTTCTTGCTTTTTTGCTTATAGTACTTTTAATAAGCGGATGCATGGGTAGCCGGTTGTTGCAGGATGACCAATACCTTTTGCGAAAGCAGAAAATCAAAGGTACGCAAAAAATTAGTAAAGAAGATCTGGAAAAGCTCTATCGGCAAGAACCAAACCGCAAATTTCCACTAGTTCCTTTTACTCCTTATGTTTGGCTTTATAAATGGGGTAGCAACAATTACGATGTGGAAAAAATACGTGAGAGAAAGAAAGAAATTACAGAAGAGTATGAAGAGAAAATAGCTGAAGCTGACACGGAAAAGAAGCGGCTTAAGCTGGAAGAAAAATTGAGGGATAAAATAGCCAGGCTGGACAGGGTATTAGAAGATGGCAATATTATGATGCGCTGGGGAGAACCACTGGCGGTACTTGATAGCAACATGATTGCCAATACCGCAGAACAAATTGAGCTTTATCTCAAAACCAAAGGCTTTTTTGAAGCTACTGCAGATTATAAAGTAAATACGAAAAATAAAAAAGCGCGTGTAATATATAAAATTGAAGAGGGGCCGGCTTCTTATTATGATACAATAATATATAGAACCAATGATACAATAATAAGTGAACTGCTAGAAAAAAGCCGTAGAAATAGCCTGCTACAAGAAGGCGAGCGATATAATGAAACTGCTATTACCAAAGAACGTGAAAGGATAGACCTGCTGCTTAAAAACAAGGGATATTTCGATTTTAACAGGCAATATATCAATTTTGATATTTACGATACCACTCAAACAAATGCCTTGGCCGTAGAAACTATTATCAATAATCCTAGTAGTGGTAAACATAAAATATTTACGATAGATACGGTCATTTTTACTACCGATGAAGGTAAAAATATCAACAGGTCTAAAAGGAATGTGAAAATGTATAATGGCGTAACTTATACTTTTTACAATGAGCAATATTCTAAAAAAATATTAGACCGCAGACTCTTTATTTATCCGAACAACGTTTATAGCCGTGATAATACTACCGAAACTCAACGACAATTGGCCAACTTGGATATGTTTAAGTTTATCAATGTTTATTACGATACCACTGGCGGCAGATTCGCGGCTAATATATTTACCAGCCCACTTAAAAAATTTCAGACAACCAATGAATTGGGATTGGGTATTATTTTATCTCAAGGGTTTCCGGGACCATTCTACAATTTCTCCTTAAAAAACAGGAACATTTTTGGCGGCTTGGAAATTATGGAGCTTAATGGTAGGGTTGGTATTGAGGGAGTACCTGCAGTTTCAGATCAACGGGATGTATACAGTAGTACAGAGGCAAGTGTCAACTTTTCGCTTATTTTTCCTCAGTTTATTTTACCTGTAAGCAGCCGGCTCAAATCTTTACTTGGGGAAGTAAACCCCAAAACCCGCGTGGTAGCCGGATATTCATTTACCAATAGACCCGAATATGAACGTTCTACTTTTAATGGTTCTTTTGGCTATACCTGGCAAATAGACAATCGAATTAGCTATAATTTAACCATTTCGGACTTAAACCTAATATATTCTCCTCGCCTCGACCCAGCATTTGTTAGTTATCTTGAAGAATTACAAGCGAGTGGCAACAACCTTATCAACACGTTTAATACTTCATTTGTAAGTAGTATTAATTTTGCTGCCGTGAGCAATAGCAACCAATATGGTATTTACGATAGAAAAGCATCATTGATAAAAACTAGCGCCGAAAGTGGAGGTACAACACTTAATTTTCTAGATGGTGGCATTTTGGATTCATGGGGTTTAGAGTATTATCAATTTATAAAACTTAACTTTGATTACCGGCGGTATTTGCCTTTAAGAGAAAATTCAATTGCCTATAGGATAAATGTGGGAATTGCCTTGCCTTATGGAGACAATAAGATTCTGCCTTACGAAAAGTATTTTTTTGCCGGCGGTAGTAACGGCATTCGCGCCTGGCGTCCTAGGCGATTAGGCCCGGGCTCTTACACGCCACTGGACTCTTCCGGCAATTATGACGACCGATTTGAACAACCTGCGGAAATAATTTTGGAAACCTCAATAGAATTAAGGAGAAAACTACTTGCTTTTGTGGATGGCGCCTTATTTATAGACGCGGGAAACTCATGGACTTTTAGAGAGGAAACATTGCGACCCAATGCCGAATTTCGTTGGAATCGTTTTTATAAAGAAATAGCCGTGGGCTCGGGAGCAGGATTAAGACTCGACTTTTCATTCTTGCTGGTAAGGTTTGATCTAGGAGTAAAAGTTTACGACCCGGCTCGTCCGCGGGGGAAACGGTTTATTTTAAATAAAGGGTTTAATCAGGGGGCTTTTTCCAGGGCAGATAATTATATTTTGAATATTGGTATCGGATATCCATTTTAAAATGAATAAAGAAGAAATAGCAAGTTGGTTTCAGGAATTGCAAGACAGCATTTGTAAAAATGTAGAGAAGCTGGATGGAGATAAAGAATTTAAAGAAGACCGCTGGGAGCGCCCTGGAGGAGGCGGTGGCAGGTCAAGGGTAATCGCGGAAGGTAATGTAATAGAAAAAGGCGGGGTCAATTTTTCCGCTGTTTTCGGGGCTACACCGGAAAAAATTTTAAAAAAATTAAATCTCCCTAAAGCCGATTTTTATGCTACGGGAATTTCCATTGTGCTGCATCCCCAAAATCCTTATGTGCCAATAATCCATATGAATTTGCGCTACTTTGAAATGACAAATGGCATTTATTGGTTTGGTGGTGGAATTGATGTAACTCCACATTATTTCAACCCGGAAAACGCGAAATATTTTCATCAATATTTGCAGCAAACTTGCACACGTCATCACCACGATTATTATGATAAATATAAAAAGTGGGCAGATGACTATTTTTACATTAAACATAGGCAAGAAACAAGAGGCATTGGTGGCATTTTTTTCGATCAGCTAAAAGAAAATGAAAAACTGAGCAAAGAAGAAGTATTTGCATTTGTAAAAGACATTGGGTTGGCTTTTTATCCTATTTATCAAGAGCTTGTGAATAGTAATAAGGATAAAAAATATGGAGAAAATGAACTCAAATGGCAGGCTTTGAGAAGAGGTAGATATGTAGAATTTAATTTGGTGTGGGATAGAGGTACTAAGTTTGGCTTAGATACCAATGGCAGAACGGAGTCAATATTGATGAGTTTGCCACCAATGGCAAATTGGGTTTACAATCATCAGCCCCGGGAAGGTAGCTCGGAGCATGAAATGCAGCAATGGCTTAAAAAAGATATAAACTGGCTAAAAATATAATTATGGAAGAAATTTTGGATAAACTGGCATCCCTCGATGAAAAATTATTTTTCGCTATTAATGATTTAACCAATCCGGTTACGGACCCGGTTATGTTTTTAGTGAGTGAAAAAATGGTTTGGGTGCCATTTTATTTAGCCATTGCGTTTTTCTTATTCTGGAAATTTGGCAAGAAAGCATGGGTCATTCTGGCTCTGATAGGTTTATCTGTTATAGCTAGTGATTTTTTTACCTCGGGAATTATGAAACCTGCTTTTGAACGCTTCAGGCCCTGTCATGATCCCGAAATAGGCCATCAGGTAAACATCGTACATGGCTGTGGTGGACAATATGGTTTTGCTTCCAGCCACGCTGCCAACACATTTGCTTTAGCCACATTTTTATTTTTACTTTTAAGAAGATATTATTGGGGTATATTCTCTATTTTCTTGTGGTCGGGTCTCATTTCTTTTAGTAGAATATATCTCGGGGTGCATTATCCAGGCGATGTAGTAGTAGGGGCAATGGTAGGCGTATTCTTTGCTATTCTCTTTTATCTAGTTTTAAATGTAGTGATACAAAACTCCTGGCTAGGGTTTTCCAAAAAAGATAGCAAGAAGAAAAGACCTGATAAAAGATCAGCAGCTGCCAAGAAAGCTACCGGCAAAAGGCCCCCGGGCCGCCCGAGAAAAGTGCCTGCCACAAATAGGTAAATAAGAAATCGATTTGATACGTGTAGTTTGTAGCTGTCTAATAGATTGATTAAATTCACGCTGATAAACAAAAATTCAAGTATGAAAAGCATATTTTATCTTTTATCCAGTCTATTGGTTTTAGTCCTTAATTTCAGCTATGGCCAGGAATCAAACATTACCATCACTGCAGAAAACCGATATTTGGATGCACCTGTTTATGCTACTTTGCAGAATATAGATTACAACTCGGCTACCAATTATCAATTAGTTGAAATTATAAATGGTGAAAAATCGCCTCCTATAGATTTTCAGATCGAAAAAGGATATCCGAATAGGATTTGGTGGATATTAAGTGGAAAAACAACCAAAAATGAAAAGCGTAATTTTAAACTTATTCCAATATCAGAGAATAAAGATGTGAATTCTTCTCTAAGCTTTACTAAGAATGATAAGCATCTAACAATTTATAAAAACAATACTCCTGTTTTACAATACAACCATGCCCTTACGCCACCTCCTGAGGGAAAAAGTAAGCTGTATACCAGAAGCGGCTATATTCATCCTATTTTTACACCTGATGGGTTCACATTAACTACTATTCATCCTGAGGATCATATACATCATATGGGCTTATGGAACCCGTGGACAAAAACTGAATTTGAAGGGAGATCATTGGATTTTTGGAATTTGAATAAAGGGGAGGGCACTATAAAGTTTGCAGAGTTTGTTTCGCATTATTCAGGGCCTGTATTTGCAGGTTTTCAATCATTACATAAACATATTGATTTAACTGCTCCAACCTTTAAAGGCAGCGAAGTAGTACTTAATGAGGTGTGGGATGTAAGGGTATATAAAGCCGGCAAAAGTTACACGATTATCGATTTTGTCAGTTATCTTAATTGTAATACGGAAAGTTCCTTTACTCTAAAAGAATATAGATATGGTGGTTTTGGCTTACGGGCCAATCAATTTTGGACCAACAAAAATAGCAAGGTTATCACATCGGCCGGTAAAACGCGCGAAGATGCGGATGCTAGTAAAGCTCGCTGGGCCATTATATCAGGAAGTACTCCTAAAGGAGCAAACGCAGGAATCATTTTCATGAGTCACCCGGCTAATTATCAATATCCTGAACCTATGCGGGTTTGGCCTCCGGATGCTAATGGAGGACGTGGTGATGTGTTTTTTAATTTTAGCCCCACCCGCCATACCGATTGGGTTTTACAACCGGGGCAAGTATATGCCTTAAGATATCGCATGGTAGTATTTGATGGTGAAATGGAAACTTCACAAGCAGAGCAATTTTGGCAAAATTTTACCAATCAATTGATGGTAGCAGTAGAATAGTTAGCCCGTCAACAATTGTTCAGCCCTTTCAATAATACAGCTCGTGGATTGTAAGTCAGGAGCTGTATTATAATGAACTTAACAATTTGTATTTTTACATGGATCGTGCCCCCAGTTCATCAATGAATATCTCCATCGGCTATCTTTCATGTTATTGTTTGGCTTTTGAGCAGTATGACGTTTAATATAGCTATTTACTTTTTTCATATGTTCATAATCATCTTCCTCGTATTGCTTTTTATTCCTTCTTTTTATTTCAATAATTTTTTTACCCGATTTATGACCGACAGCTTCTCCATCTTCGCTTTTTTGTCCCACGTTTTTTGAGTCTTCTGTTTGTAGCCATTCTTCCAGTTCACCGAGTGTCATGTTTACATTGTCATAAAATTCTTTTCTGGTTATATCTTTTTCTTTGGTATCCATAGTTTAAAAAATTTTGTTTAAATAAAAATACATAACGGGTTTGTTGCTTTGGTTGTTAACACTTGCATATGGTTTTTCTATTAATCCTGTAAGTTAATGAGGCTTTTAGTACTTTTTTATTTAATTACAAATGCTATTTTTGGCTCGTGATTAAAATTAAGGTTAAAATGAAAAATTGTATTTATTTTTTGTTGTTCCCTCTGTTACTGGGCTGTAGCGAACCAGAGGATATTACTAATAGAGCTTTTCTATTAACTGGAGAAAACTCAAAATCATGGCAACTGACAACTATTAATGTAAATGGTGGTGCAGATAAAATACCACTCGATTGTGAATCAGATGACGTTGAAACATTTCACGCCAATAATAGCTATATTTATTCGCATGGCAATAAAAGCTGCTCTAATCAAGGTAATAAAAACGGGAAATGGAATTTGAATGATGATTTCATCACACTTGACATCAATTACAATGATGATAGTTATCTGCCAAATCAATTCAAAATTGTACATCTTGACGAGTCAAAATTAGTGCTTGAGCAAATAGTTTTTGATAAGGTTTTATTAACTTACCTACTAGTAGATTGAATTAAACTAATTTGATAAAATCATCGAATGATGTACCTTTACATTGATCACAAAAATCTATGTAATGCATTTTTATCAGAAAAAAATACAGTTAAAAGGTTATCCTAGAGGATTTCATATAATTACAAAACAAATAGCCGAAGCACTTCCTGAAATTGAAAAAATAACTCAGGGAATGCTTCATGTTTTTATTAAGCATACTTCTGCAGGGCTTACTATAAATGAAAATGCGGATCCTACGGTAAGAGTTGACTTTGAATCTCACTTCAATAAGATGATACCAGAAAATGAGCCATATTATCAACATACTTTGGAAGGGCCAGATGATATGCCTGCCCATATAAAGTCTTCTTTACTTGGCAATAGTGTTAACGTACCTATATCCAATGGCAAATTGAATTTAGGTACATGGCAAGGTATTTATTTATGTGAGCACAGAAATAATGGGGGTGTTAGAAAAATAGTAATCAGTGCTTTCGGAACCTAAAACTTTTATAGAGTTTGTTTTCGTCTTATACTAGTAACGAGCATCATCTGGCTTCAATTTAGAAATTTTTTCTCTTTGCATTACCGCGTAAGAAAATAGAAATGAAGAAGCACTACCCTCGATAAATATTTGTAATGCCACTAAATATTTGTTGAGATAATTACCCAACAGTTCATTTTCTCTAATGGACTGCATAAACTCAGGATTGATGAATTGTAAATAAATAAATGAAAAAACAGCAAATAATGTTGAAGCCAAAATTCCAGTACCTATTCCTGGCAACAAGCCTTTGAAATAATTAAAATCAGGGTATTTTTTCAGGTCTCTCATTAACATGAATAAACCTCCCAACATTATCAATCCATTGAGCAATCTCAACTCAATTATATGTACTAAACCAAAAAACTTCATCACTAAAAAATAAGTAATTAGACCTGCAGTGATGATTAAAGCCCATTTAAATACTAATCTTTTCATAATTGTAATTATTTTTATTATTAAAATAGAAGTGTCACATCATAATGTTTAAGTTTTGCAGTAAAAACTGAAAAGAAAAAGGGAGGTATTCTTAATTATCTAATGGCATGTTTATAATTTTGCCATCGTGAAATATCCGATAAATAGCGAAACTTTAAATGCCATAGCACAATTGGCAATCAATGAAGATGTAGGTGCCGGAGACCATAGCAGCCTTGCTGCTGTACCTTCACAATCGCATCGTGAGGCAGTGCTTGCTGTGAAAGATGCAGGCACCATTGCTGGTATTGCAATGGCTGAAACGGTATTTAAATTGGTCGATCCCTCATTGCAAATTGCATTTTATAAGCATGATGGAAATAGGGTGAAGCCAGGTGATCACGTATTGCAAGTGCAAGGAAATGCAAGATCGATATTAACTGCAGAGCGTACAGTACTCAACTTTATGCAACGAATGAGTGGTATTGCCAGCCATACACAACAGCTAGTAGATCTGGTGTCTGGTACTCATGCCAAAATTCTGGATACCCGAAAAACTACCCCGGGCTTGAGGGTTTTAGAAAAATGGGCGGTTAATATAGGAGGTGGAACCAATCATAGGTTTGGTCTTTTTGATATGATAATGCTCAAGGATAATCATATCGATTATGCCGGCGGTATATCACAAGCGGTAAATGCTACCAGGGAATACTTAATTCAAAATAAATTAAATTTGAAAATAGAAGTAGAAACCCGATCGATAAACGAGGTAAAAGAACTTATAGATATTGGGGGGGTAGATATTGTTATGTTGGATAATATGGAGCCAGCTACGATGAGAGAAGCAGTGAAATTAATAGCCGGGAAAATGCAGGTGGAGGCTTCCGGAGGTATTACGGAAGATAATATAAAAGAAGTGGCTGCAACAGGTGTTGATTTTATTTCTATTGGCGCACTTACCCACACGGTAAACAGTATGGATATGAACTTGAAAGCAATTAAATAAATACAAACAAATAATGATAGTAAAAACTAAAAAATATAAATTAGATACTGGAACCTACGTGAAATTGGGCATGAAAAATGTGCTCAAGCAACAATGGTGGGTATTTTTAATAGCCATTGCCATTGCATGCATGTCTTTATTTATCTGGAGTATCTGGTGGATTATTGGCGCTGCCATTGCCCTGGTACTTTATCTGTTATTTTGGCTCATACAGTTTTATGGTATTCCCCAGCTGGAGCAAAATAAGATACTTTTCGACAGGCTTAGCTATGAAATATCCAGTAAGGAAATAATGATAAAAGTGAACCCACGGCAAGGGATGCCTTTAAAGTGGGATAATATAAAAAGGGCCTCTATGGGTAAAAATTATTTTTTGCTGGTTGTTAGTAAAGCTCAATTAATTTATCTCCCTTTCAAAATTTTTAATACTGACAATGAAAGACGTTTCTTAGAGACCGTTTTAAAAAGAAAAGGCTTTATTAAAGAAAGTAAACAAACTATAGAAGCTCCGCACAAAAAAGATAAGTCAAGAAACAGATAAAAAATAAAAGCCGGTATTTACCGGCTTTTATTTTTTATTCATATCGTCCAAATATTACTATTGTAATTTTAACCCTTCAAATCATTTCTCCTCTTTCAGCATACAAGCTATATTTATTCTTTTATTTTATAAATTTAAAAAGATGGGCAGGAGACAAGTATACCACGTAACTAAAACGAATGAAGGCTGGCAAGGAAAGTTAACCAGCGGAAAAAGAGCTTCAGTAGTAGGTAAAATAAAAGAAGACGTAGTAAAAAAAACAATTAGAATTGCTCGAAATACCGGTAAGTGCATTGTAAAAATTCATAGTGTAGATAATAAGGTGCAAGAAACTCGCAGATATGATTAAGGTACCCCACCACGAAACTGTAAAAAGTTTTCCAACTATGCGTAAAATGAGGTTGTTTTGTAATTTTTTTTTGTTCTCTACTGCAAGTACCTCCCCGGGTGCATGTGCATTTTATCCATTAACTATTTAATGTTTAATAGAAGAGCAGGTACTATGGAAAAATAATAGCTTACAAAAGCACCGTGAGGTCATTACCTTCTAAATTTTTTTTGTAAATTGCCTGCAAAAAGAAGCAGCCATGATTGAGTCATTTTTGCACTTTGTATGGAAATTCCAATATTTTGATAAAGAAAAGCTGACCTCTACCAATGGGGAAAAAATAAACATAATTCATCCTGGCCTTCATAATCACAATGCTGGCCCTGATTTTCTTAATGGAAAAATTTTGGTGAATGATATTAAATGGCATGGACAAGTAGAAATCCATTATAAATCTTCACAGTGGGATCAGCACAAACACCAAAACGACAAGGCTTATAATAATGTAGTCTTGCATGTGGTGTGGAGCCAC
>Ga0207419_1002705_pt1 | contig 11323 bp, 10 predicted proteins | sample ElkSloMetagenome_4_FD_184723 | JGI IMG/M metagenome (GOLD analysis project Ga0207419, IMG submission 184723) | Hot spring microbial communities from Elkhorn Slough, Monterey Bay, USA - MD2A (version 2) | ecosystem: Environmental > Aquatic > Marine > Intertidal zone > Estuary: Microbial mat ... | reverse complement strand
AACCTATAGCAGTAGCACTTCGGGTTAGGACGTGGTGGGGTTTGCCCTCACCCCAACCCCTCTCCCAAGGGAGAGGGGCTTGTTTTCTAAGAATTGAGGTGGTGTCCTAACTGCTTTGGCGGTTGCTATGACAATACAGGGTTAACTCATCATCGCAGCGCGATCGCGTCCTTGCAATAAAGCTTGAGTTGCCGATTCCCCGGCTTTTTTCAGTTGTCGGGACATCTGTACATTCATCAACACAATGGCGGTCCATTCTCCGAGTAATGCCAAACCCACAGTAGAGAAGGCCATCAACTCAGTGGCAAAAGCCGGAGTCGCAGAGAATAGCCACAAGCCCCGATAAAGGGAGTTAGTGGGATCGATTTCGAGAATGGCAAAACCCAGCAAAGGTGTCAGAATGGCGGCGGTAATCGTTGCTGCTGTCCAAACTCCCCGCTTGTTGGATTTCATCATCAGCATCCATTGGGCAATGCTGGCATAAACCAGGACGATGCTAATGGTGCAAATTAAGCCGAGGAGGGCGGTTACGCGGTATTCTCCGAAGGGTAACATCAAAATCGCCACGAAAATCATCGAACCGGTAACTACGAAGTTGAGGGCAACCGCGAGGGTAGCGGGGCTTTGTTCTCCCCAGACTAAATCGCGCCACAAACTGCGGGAATTATTGGTGTTTTGGTGACGATATCGCGCCCAGTCTTGCAGGGTTTGGCGATGGGGACTCAAGCAAGCGATTAACCCTAAACCCATAAACATCAAGAAGACGTAGAGAACGTTGAAGTTTCGCAACAGATAGGCGCTGGAGTCTTGCCAGTCGCCTTCTTGGACGGCAAAGCCCATCATGGCTAGGACAATACTACCGGAGAGGAAGTAGCTTTGTTGTTTGCTAATAACCGTGCTGTGGGCGCTATGGAAGCGGCGTTGTAGTCCTTGCCAAATCCAGTAGGTGCCAACGCCGAAGTTCGCTAAAATAAACGCGATCGCGGTGTTGGCGTTGTGGAAGAAGGGCAACTCAAACCAGGTTAATTCGGCAAAGTCTTTGGCGTGCAGATAGCTAATGGTATCGAGGGAATGGGGGGCGGTGCTGACGACATAAGGCAAGAATGCGGCAGGATGCAGCAGCAAGAACAAGTCTGCGAGAGAAAAGGTAAGAAGATCGCCGTAAGTGTCCAGTAAATAGAAGCTATAAAAGCTCAAAAAGCTGAAAACAGCACCAGCACCCACCCAAGCTTGGAAGTTGCCTAAACTGGCGCTGACTAAGCCATACAGCAGGGAACCGCTAAAGAAGAAAGCGCCACTCGCTGCGAGGACGAGATAAAAGGCAAAAACTCGCCCGATATCGAGATGGGCCGCGATCGCGCTGCCGATATGCAAGGGTAACATCGCTGCTACTGCGAGGTACAATAATGCCGGAACCCCTAAGATTTTGCCAATCAACAAGCTGCGGGTGGACTGGGGGCTGAGGCGAATGAAACCGAGGGTTCCCCGGCGTTCTTCTCGCGACAAGTCGGCAATCAGCATATAGACACCGACAATCAAAAGGGCGAAAATGGCCACGAAGCTGAGGGTGGTGAAGATATCAAGCCACCACAGTTCGCTATTAAAAACCCCCGATTGTAAAGCCCCTGCTGCATCTCGCGCACAAAACTGACTTTCTGAGAGGTTGTAGGGGGTGTAGCCATCCCAATCCGCAGGAGTATAACCCGAACAATAACGACTGAAGTTATCGTGTTTGGTGGGATAATGGCTGAGGAAGACTAAATAAGTGAATACCTGAATGATGGCTGAAATGCCGAGGGCGATCGCGATATTCCGAGACTTTAAGCGACCTTTGAGTTCGCGGAACAGTTGGGGGTTCCAATCCCCCGTTTTATCTAAAATACGGTCAAACATGGGTATATTCTCCAATTTTTTAAGGCTTAAGGCCAGTAGAAGCGTTTTGATTTAATAACACTTGGGCTTCCGACGCACCAAGGCGGCGAATAGAGTTGTGAGTGTTGATGGTCACGGCGGCGATCGCCAAACTTTGACTGACAAAGGCAAAGATAATTTCTACTAGGTTAACCTCTCTGACCGTGAATAAGGCAAAGGGCGTAAACAACCACGCCAACATCGGTTGCAAATCTGATGAGATGAAAGCAAAGAAAATTGCCAGAGGTACCAGAAATACCATCCCTAATAAGCCACTTTTGGCAAGTACAGCCCGTCGGCGCGATTTGTTCAACAATAAGATTTGATAAACGCTGGCGATTAAGACAATTAATATCCAACTAATTACCAAACAAGCTAAGGTTGTACCGAGTAAAAATAAATTGCGATCGCTTGGGGAAGTCGGAAGCCACGCCGCCGCGATCGCGTACACCACCACCCCTGCATATAAAATTGCACCATTGATACCTACCGCCAGCACCGCAGGGCTTTTTTCGTCAAAAATGAGGCTGGCCATCCCCCGACGGTATTGCGGGCGGTGCAGCGACCAAATTTGCACTTGTTCTCGTAGGGGTGAAATGGCGATAATCAGCCCCATAGCCACCAAGAAATATAAGATTTGCTGTAGGGCTAAAAGTTGCAAGCGATGGCGATTGTAATCGGGCAAATGAGACAAAGCAAAGCCTAAATTGATGACCATAAAACTCGCAGAAATGCAGTAACTTTGAGATTTACTCCACAAGGGCTTTTTGACATCATGAAAACGGCGTTTTAAAGCTTGCGCGAACCAGTATATCCATAAGGTAAAATTCGCCAGACCGAACAGCAATAAAAAGTTACTTGCCGTGGTCAAGTCAATAGTATACCAACCGATTTGGCCGGTACGGCTAAACATAAAAGGGCTGGTATTGGCGGCGATGCTTTTAAGATAAAATCCTGGATGAAATAGATATAAGATATTAAAAACACCCTCAAAAGAGCCGTTGGAAAAGATTGAACCTTGGATAAAAATTAAGTAGATTAATGTTATTAAACCCACTAGCCAAGGTAAGCTACTGCGAGTATTATTCTCAAAGGGTAGGAGTCCCACCAATAAAGCAATACTGTAAAAGAAGGCACAAGCCGCAACTAGAATCAACTCAAAACCTAAGACTCGGTAAAAGGGAATCCCTGCGCCAATTCCAAAGGCGAAATGAAAGGGAAACGCGATCGCAAATCCCCAATATAATAATGCCGGAACGCCTAACATTTTCCCAATTAAAATATCGAGGGCAGATTGGGGACTCATACGAACAAAATTCAAAGTGCCTTTTCGGGCTTCTTTAGCTAAATTCGCCGTGAGTAAATAAGTGCCTATCGGTAATAAAATAAAAATTGCAAAGAAACTCAAAGTGACAAAAATATCGCCACTCCACAACGCCCAATTAACCGTTCTTACACCGTTTTCCGAAGTTATATAAATACTCGAAATCTGGGGGTCTTTACTAACTTGACTGGCGAAAATCAAATACAGTAGCAATTGCAACACAAAGGAAATAAACCCCACAATAATTAAGCCACGGGGTTTTAATTGACCTTTCAATTCGCGGAATAGTTGCGGGTTCCAATCCCCCACGCGGTCGATGATGGCATCTAGCACAACTTTTCTCCTAACTCTCTAATCATCCTTACAGCTTACTCGTTCCTATTTCCCTAAGTTTGAGACGTTATGACGCTTGTTTGTGTCCCAACTTCAAGAAAATTGACTCTAAATCTTCTTGGGTACAATGAAACTCGTTAATCGGTAAACCCGCAGTTACCAAAGCCTTCAGCAACTCGGCACTTTCGTCTGGACTGCCACTAAATTCGACGCGCAAACTATTTTGACCGGGGAGGGTTTCCCATTCGCGAGCCAAAGAAAAGTTGCGTAATTCGGTTTTAAGGTCATCAAGCGCGCCTAAAGTTGAGATAACAATCTGTTGACGGGCTAAACGGCGATATAACTCTTTTAAAGACGCACTTTCGACCAGAAAGCCCATTTCCATAATGCCCACCGAAGTACACAATTCGGCCAAGTCGCTGAGGACATGGGAGGAAATCAGAATCGTCATCCCCGCTTCTTGCAATACCTTGATAATCTCGCGAAACTGCATCCGCGCAATGGGGTCAAGGCCCGACACGGGTTCGTCCAGTAGCAGTAAAATCGGTTCGTGGACGATGGTACGGGCTAAACTGAGCCTTTGCTTCATCCCCCGCGATAAGGTGGATATAAGGCTATCTTTTTTGTTGGTGAGTTGGACTAACTCCAACACCTCATAAACGCGACGACGACGATGGGGTTGGCGTAAACGATACAATCGGGCAAAATAATCTAGATAATCCCACACGTTTAGGTCGTGGTAGAGGGGATAATCGTCAGGGAGATAACCTAAGCGTTGCTTGAGTTTGGGGTTGCTGTCGTCCCGCAATAATCGTTCCCCGTTGATGAAAATAGCCCCCGTGGTGGGTTCTTCTGCGGCTGCTAACATCCGAATCAGGGTGGTTTTTCCGGCCCCATTGGGTCCGATTAAGCCGTACACTTCTCCGGCTTTGACTTGTAAATCGATTTCGTTGACTGCGATGTAACGCTCAAATTGCTTGGTGAGTCCGTAGGTCGCGATCGCGTATTGATCTGCGTCAGGATAAAGTAGATGTTGGTCTCTTTGTGTAACCGGGAGGGATGTCTTCATAAGTCCTGGGGTGCAAACTCGAAGTTACTGCTAGGTTAGCTCTTTTATTCAGGGCGCGATCGCCCCATTACGGAAATCGTAACGAAATCCCCCCGCAATTCGTTTCACCCTCAGACTTACCATCTTTGCAACAGAATATCTACCTCAACAATAGCAAGCCAAACTGCAATAACTGCTTGAAAGTTAGAAATTAAAAGCGCCCATCTCGTTTCTTAGCCATTTTCTGGAGATGTTTTCCGTTATCATTTTTCGTTGGTTTATCATGAAGAAGTGCGATCGCCTGCTGTGTTTGCGTTCTCTAATTTCAGAGCATGATGCCCACCCCCCTAAAAAGTCTTCCTCCCCTCGAAAATGGCGATAAACTGACCCGTGCTGAGTTCGAGCGGCGTTATAATGCCATGCCTCGCCTTAAAAAAGCCGAGCTAATCGAAGAAATTGTTTATATGGCATCTCCTTTACGAGCCAAGTCCCACGGCAAGCCTCACGCTCAAATTTTGGGTTGGCTGATTACCTACGAAGCTGCAACCCCTGGTGTTGAAGTTTTAGATAATGCTACTGTTCGTTTGGATACCCACAACGAACCCCAACCCGACGCTTTACTTCGTATCGAAACAGGTGGTCAAAGCACCATCAGCGAGGACGATTATGTCGAAGGTTCTCCCGAATTGATTGTTGAAATTGCTGCCAGTAGTGCTTCCATTGACCTTAACCAAAAGCACAATATCTATCGACGCAACCAAGTTCGAGAGTATTTGGTCTGGCGAACCTACGACGGGGCTTTTGACTGGTTCTGCTGGCAAAATGGTCAGTATCTCCCTCTCAATGTGGATACGGACGGAATTATACGCTCGACCGCGTTTCCGGGATTGTGGCTGGCCAAAGAAAGGCTATTAGCTGGGGACTTAGCTCAGGTCTTGGCCAGCTTACAACAGGGACTAGCAACACCAGAACATCAAACCTTTGTCAAGCAGTTATCTCGGTAACGCTACACCAGAATTATTATTTATTCCCCTTGGCAGCGATCGCACAAACCCTGTACCGTTAACTCATAAGCTTCCACTTTTAAACCCGGACGTAACTGCCCAAAGGAAACCCCCTGCACCTGTTCCCAAGCAATATCTTCAATACAGCCACAGGACTTACAACGGAAGTGGTGATGCAACTCCACATTGGCATCATAACGGCAGACCCCCTCCTCTAACAAAACTTCTCGCACCAAACCCACATCCCGTAAGGCTTGCAGAGAACTGTAAACCGTCGCTTGAGACGACAACGGTTCAACCTGGTTAAGACCTTGATAAATTTGTTCGGCGGTAGGGTGGTCTGTCCGCGACAGCAGATTAGCATAAACCGCAAAACGCTGGGGCGTGACTCGCAAACCCTTTTCTTTCAAGATTTGGACAACTTTGTTGGCTTGCTTGTGCATCACAACTATCTTCAAACAACTCGTTTGGGCGGCATCGGATACGCTCGACCCGGAATAACTCTGGAGAGCTTGGGTCTATTATAAGCTGCTTGTCGCTAGAGTTAACCTAATCTAAAACTTATTTTTAGAAAGTATTGATTTTTACCATTGACTTATTCTTAAGTTAGAATTATTCTGAGTTAAGTACACAGTTGTTATAACCCAAGAGGTACATTTATGGCAGTTCCTAATCGCGTTCCTGAAGTCACCTTCAAAACCCGCGTGCGCGACGAGTCTGTGGGGGGACCGAATCCCTATCGCTGGCAAGATTTAACCACTTCAGAAATCTTCGGCGGTAAAAAAGTCGTGGTCTTCTCCCTTCCGGGTGCTTTCACCCCCACCTGTTCTTCCAATCACTTACCTCGTTACGAAGAACTCTACAACGAGTTCAAAGCCCAAGGCGTTGATGAGATTGTCTGCGTTTCTGTCAACGATGCTTTCGTCATGTTCCAATGGGGTAAGCAAATCGGCGCAGAAAACGTCTTTTTACTCCCCGATGGTAACGCTGAATTTACCCGCAAAATGGGAATGTTAGTCAGCAAAGACAACCTCGGCTTCGGGATGCGCTCTTGGCGTTATTCCATGCTCGTCAACGATGGTAACGTTGAAAAAATGTTCGTCGAGCCGAACTACGCTGACAACTGCCCCACTGACCCCTTTGAAGTTTCCGACGCTGACACCATGCTGGCTTACCTCAAAGGTCAAGACCCCACTGGTGTTTCTGAACCCCGCAAAGCATTTGTTGGGTAATCTAAAAGAAGGTCAAGGGTTGAGACTTGAGGTGACAATGTAGCCCCAAGTCTCTCCCAGAAATATTCTATATATAAACAATCCGTAGCGAGGCATACTGCCATGAAACTAAGCAGCAAAAATCTAGGCGATCGCGTTGATACCCTTTACGATGCTATTGTTGTAGGTGGTGGTATGGGGGGTTTATCGGCCGCCATCTACTTAGCTCGTTACGGTCTCAAATGCCTGATTATCGAAAAAGGCCGCGGTCGCTCGGTGTGGATGCAGGATTTACGCAACTATGTCGGCCTCGACCCCGACACGCGGGGTAGCGCCATTGTCAATCACGGCACAAAACAAGCAGTGGATTGGGGGGCAGACCATTTGCGGGGCTTTGTCGAAGAAGTCACCGACGAAGGGGATACCTTTGCAGTTAAAGTCAAAGTCGGTCGCAAAAATAGCACTTATCCGGTTTTTCGCAGTAAATACCTGATTGCTGCATCGGGAGTCATGGACAAACTGCCCCAACTTGACGATATGCAGAATGTCTACGATTACGCAGGCTACACGCTGCACGTCTGCATGATTTGTGATGGCTTTGATATGTGGGATCAAAAAGCGGTACTGATTGCGGGAACAGAAGGCCAAATTAATGCCGCTTTTGTGGTCAATTGGTTTACCCCCTACATTACCGTCTTGACTCACGGCTTAGTCGAGGTCAGCAACGAAATGAAGCAAAAGCTGGCAGACCACGGCTATCCCCTTTACGAGCAGAAAATCGCTAAATTCCACGGCGAAAATCATAAAATGTCTGGGGTTGAACTCGAAGACGGTACGATGATCGAAGCCACAACGGGTTTAGTGAATATGGGTTCGACTTACTACAACGATTACCTCAAAGGCATTGAAGGCTTAGAATGGGACGGCGAAAACTTGGTGACTCAGGGTTTAGCCCAAACCACTCACGACCGCATTTTTGCCATTGGTGACCTCAAGAAAGGTTTAAACCAGGTTTCGATTGCTGTGGCGGATGGTACGATGGCAGCAACTCAGATTTGGCGCAATATTCGCCGCGCTAGTGAACCGCGTAAGTGGGAAGCTAATGTTAAGCAAAAAGCGATTGTGAATTAACCGTTGTCCGATTAAATCTGGAACCATTAACCCCGGTTTCTAGGGTCAAATTCTAACTGAATCGGAGGAGTAGATCGGCAACCGGGGTTCTCAATTTTCTCGATTTGAGCCGATATCTTTTGACAATCGCACCCATCACCCATGCCGCGCCAGCCCATTTTAACCTTTGACCGGGGAACATTACTGCTTCATCCGCCACCGCGAGGCAAAGCCTGGATTGATTTTGCCACCTGGGACGACCGCGTGGAGAAATTTCGCGTTCCTGCGATGCAGTATCGTCAGTTAGTCGAAACTCTGCAAGCCGAAGGCATAAAGTTTATTGACGAAGCTAAAGCCTTTATTCCCCTCGACCTCAACCCTAGCCTCCAGATGCAGCCTTATCCGCACCAAGAGGAGGCGTTACAGGCTTGGAAACTGTCTGGACGCAATGGGGTCGTGGTGCTGCCTACGGCGGCAGGAAAGACCTATTTGGCGCAACTGGCCATGGAGTCTACGCCCCGTAGTACCTTGATTTTAGTGCCGACTCTGGACTTGATGCACCAGTGGTATGCCCAACTCGAAGCGGCTTTTCCTGATGTGGAAATTGGGTTGTTGGGAGGGGGTTCTCGCGATCGCACTCCTATTTTAGTCGCCACTTATAATAGTGCGGCGATTAATGCCGAGAACTTAGGCGATCAATATGCCTTACTGATTTTCGATGAATGTCATCATTTGCCGACAGATTTCTTTCGAGTCATTGCCGAATACGCGATCGCCCCTTATCGTTTAGGATTAACCGCCACCCCCGAAAGATCAGACGGTTCTCATCGCGACTTAGAAGGCTTAATCGGTTCTGTCGTTTATCGCAAACGCCCCGAAGACCTCTCCGGTCAAGCCCTCGCGCAACACCAAGTTGTCCAGATTAAAGTTAAATTATCAGACAAGGAGCGATCGCGCTACGACCAAGCCGTACAAACCCGCAACAGCTTTCTGCGTCAATCTAACATCTCCCTTTATAACCTCAACGGTTGGCAAGAATTTGTCAAAGCCTCCGCTTGTTCCGTTGCCGGTCGTCGGGCCATGTTAGCCCATCGCGAAGCCAAAGAAATCTCCCTGTGTACCGACGGTAAAATTAACGTCTTAACCGACCTCATTACCCAACATTACCCCGAACGCACCCTTATCTTTACCAACGACAACGCCACCGTTTACCGCATCTCCCAAGACTTCCTGATTCCGGCAATCACCTACCAAACCCCCGTCAAAGAACGCCACGACATCCTGCAACGCTTCAAAGCCGGAGAATATAAAGCCCTCGTCGCTTCCCACGTCCTCAACGAAGGGGTAGACGTTCCCGACGCACGCATCGCCATTATCCTCTCTGGGACAGGTTCAGCCCGCGAATACGTCCAACGTCTCGGTCGTGTCCTCCGCAAAGGCTCAGACGGGCAGAAATTCGCCCTGCTGTACGAAGTCATCGCCGAAGACACCAGCGAAGAACGCACCTCCGAACGCCGTCGCAGTTCCCCCACCTCCGAACCCCGACAACTGGAAATCCTACCCTCACAGTCTAAGCCCAAAAAATACGGCACAAAACGCCCCTCGATTCCCAAAGCCGCCGAATCCCGCCCAAAATGGCCCAATAAACCCAAAAAGCCCAAGCGTTGAACTGATTGATACAGTGCTAAATTGTACAGGCAATCTCAAAAAAGAGAAGTAACGATGATTCAAACCAATCTGAAACCCTTAAATGTTGAAGAGTTCATCGCGCAATATGGCGACCAAGATCGGTATGAACTAATTGATGGAGAGTTAATCGACTTGGAACCCACAGGTTTACACGAACAGGTCATTGGTTTTGTAGCGCGAAAGCTTAATGTTGAAATAGATCGCCTCAATTTGCCTTACTTTATCCCTCATCGTTGCTTGATTCAGGTATCAGATGATACAGCATTTCGCCCGGATGTCATTGTCTTAGACAAAACTCAACTAATCCATGAACCCCGTTGGCAACAGCAACCCATCATTACATCCAGTATTGCTATTAAATTGATTGCTGAAGTTGTTAGCACTAATTGGCAAAATGATTATGCTCGCAAAGCAGAAGACTATGCCATTTTGGGAGTACCGGAATATTGGATTACTGATTATCTTGGATTAGGTGGGAGAGATTATATTGGTAAACCCAAACAACCTACACTTACGGTATGTCAGTTGGCAGGTGATACATACAAAAAACGCCTATTTCGCCAAGGTGACACTCTAACCTCTGCCACATTTCCCGATTTACGACTCCAAGCAGAAGCTATCTTTGCTGCTGGACAATTGTAGGAGATTAAACCGATTCGGATTGAATTCAAAGTTATTTTAATCTCGTTCCTTGGTTCCACCAAGGGACGCACCAAACGAAGCTCCGCCTCGATTTTACAATAGATATACTATTAAGAAAAACCTAGAGACGAGTTTACTTCTCAAATGAAAATACTATAGTTAGAGAGAATTGCGATTTTCAGAGCATTAACCATGAAAACTGATTCTTTACTTTACCGTTTTTTCAAAACTGCTCCTTCAATTTTCTTCAAACTAATTAATCGACCGGAGTTGCAGGGATATAAGTTTGAATCCGTCGAAGTCAAGCAAACGGCTCATCGTATTGATGGTGTATTTTTACCCCCAGAAAATGCTCCAGAGAGTCCGATTTTTTTCTCAGAGTTTCAGTTCCAAAACGACCCTTTAATCTATCACCGACTCTTTGCTGAGATTTTCATGTATTTAGAACAAAATCCCGATTTCGCCGATTGGCAAGCAGTCGTGATTTTCCCTCGTCGTTCCTTAGAACCGACAGATACTAACTATTACCGTGCTTTACTGAATTGTCCTCAAGTGCAACGTTTTTACTTGGACGAATTGAGCGAGTCAGAAGGTTTACCCGTAAGTTTAAGATTGCTCCAACTCATTGTCACGCCGCCTCGAACAGTGGTTAATACCGCCAAGCAGTTAATTACGCAAGCAGAAACGAATACCGATCTAGAACCCGCGTTAATATTAGAATTAGCCATTACTACGATGGTGTACAAATTTCCCCAGTTAAGTCGAGAGGAGATTATCAAAATGTTAGAAATTGCTTCAGAAGCACAGCAAACTCGCTTTTACCAAGAAGCGAGAGAAGAAGGACAAAGAAACCTGATTCTCCGTTTATTAAATCGCCGTTTTGACTCGATTCCTGCCGAAACGCGATCGCGCCTCGAAACCCTTAATTCTACACAGTTAGAAGCCCTCGCAGAAGCTTTATTTGACTTTACTTCTATTGAAGATTTACAACAATGGTTACAAAACTTGTAAAAATATCTCAAATCTCATTAATCTTGTTTAAAAACCAACT
>Ga0207419_1002701_pt1 | contig 11325 bp, 7 predicted proteins | sample ElkSloMetagenome_4_FD_184723 | JGI IMG/M metagenome (GOLD analysis project Ga0207419, IMG submission 184723) | Hot spring microbial communities from Elkhorn Slough, Monterey Bay, USA - MD2A (version 2) | ecosystem: Environmental > Aquatic > Marine > Intertidal zone > Estuary: Microbial mat ... | reverse complement strand
GAGCAGATCTACGCGCTGGCCGGGCCGGTCCAGACCTACCGCATCACGGGCGACCCGCGCATCCGCTGGGACGCCGAGAAGACGATTGATCTCTTTAACACCTTCTATATCGACCGGGAGCGGGGCGGCTACTTCTCGCATATCGACCCGATCACGCTCGACCCGCGCGCCGAGTCGCTGGCGCACAACCGGGCGCGCAAGAACTGGAACTCGGTGGGCGATCACGCCCCGGCCTATCTGATCAACCTCTACCTGGCGACCGGCGAGCCGCGGTATGCCGCGTTCCTGGAGGACACGTTTGACACCATCGCGCAGCACTTCCCGGACTATGACCAGAGCCCGTTTGTGCAGGAGCGCTTCTTTGAGGACTGGCGCCCCGACACCACCTGGGGCTGGCAGCAGAACCGCGCCGTGGTGGGGCATAACCTGAAGATTGCCTGGAACCTGATGCGGATGCACAGCCTGACGCCGAAAGAGTCGTATGCGGCGCTGGCGCGGAAAATCGCGGATATCATGCCGGACGTGGGCAGCGACCGGCAGCGCGGGGGGTGGTATGATGTGGTGGAGCGTATGTTGGAGCCGGGGCAGGCGCAGCACCGCTTTGTCTGGCACGACCGCAAAGCCTGGTGGCAGCAGGAGCAGGCCATCCTGGCGTATCTGATCATGCAGGGGGTGCTCCAGGAACCGGCCTACCAGCAGCAGGCGCGGGAGGCGGCGGCGTTCTACAACGCCTTCCAACTGGACCACGACGACGGTGGGGTCTACTTCAATGTGCTGGCGAACGGGTTGCCCTACCTGATGGGCAATGAGCGGCTGAAGGGCAGCCACTCGATGAGCGGGTATCACTCGATGGAGTTGTGCTACCTGGCGGCGGTCTACACGAACTTGTTGATCACGCGGCAGCCGATGGACTTCTACTTCAAGCCGCAGCCGGACGGGTTCGCGGATACGGTGCTGCGGGTGGCGCCGGACCTGCTGCCGCCGGGGAGCATCCGGCTGGATCAGGTCTGGCTTGACGACCAGCCATATGAGCAGTTTGATGCGACGGCGCTGACGGTGACGCTGCCGCCACGCGACCGGCGGGTGCGGGTGAAGGTGCGGATCGTGCCGACCGGCGCGCCGGCCGCCTAGAGGAGGATGTATGGAAATCAGCGCAGAAACGCTGGCGACGGCGACGCTGGTGACGCTGAGTGGGGAACTGGACGGGAAGACGGCCCCGCAGGCGCAGGCGCAGATTGTGCCGCTGTGTCAGCCGGGGCGCAACCTGCTGCTGGATATGAGCGCGGTGGCGTACATGTCGAGCGCGGGGTTGCGGCTGCTGCTGCTGCTGCACCGGCAGCTTTCCAGCGTGCAGGGGCAGATGGTGCTGGTGGGGCTGTCGGAGGAGTTGCAGGATACGATGGCGGCGACCGGCTTTCTGGCCTACTTCACCACCGCGCCGACACGGGAGGCCGGGCTGGCCGCCCTGCCGTAATGAACCGGGAAAGGAATCTGTATGTCAATCGACGCACTGCAGCGGGTGGATATTCATCCTACTCACACGCATGGCGACTTTCAACTCCGCCCGGGTCGTCCGATCCCGTTTGGGGCGACGCTGGTGCCGGGCGGGGTCAACTTCTCGGTCTACTCCAGCCATGCCACGGCCTGTACACTGGTGTTGTTTGAGAAGGGGCAGTCGGAGCCGATGGCCGAGATCCCCTTCCCGGATGCTTTCCGCATTGGAAATGTGTTTGCGATGGTGGTATTTGGCCTGGATAGTGAAACAACTGAGTATGGCTATCGCATGGAGGGGCCGTTTGATCCGGTCGTTGGGCATCGCTTTGACGCGGAGGCTATTCTGCTGGACCCGTATGCCAAAGCGATTGGCGGACGGGATGTCTGGGGCACGCCGCCGAACTGGAATGATCGCTACCGCCATCGTGCCCGGATTATCTATGATGATTTCGACTGGGAGAGCGATCACCCGTTGGAAATTCCCATCGAAGATCTGGTGATCTACGAGATGCATGTGCGCGGTTTTACCCGCCATGCCTCCTCCGGCGTGAAGCAGCCGGGCACCTTTGCCGCCATGCGCGAGAAGATTCCCTATCTAAAGGAACTGGGCGTAAACTGTGTAGAATTGCTGCCGATCTACGAGTTTGACGAGTTTGAGCATAGTCGTCCGCACCCGGAACGTGAAGGCGAAATGCTCATGAACTACTGGGGCTATAGCACAGTCGGTTTCTTTGCGCCCAAAGCCGGCTATGCCGCCACCGGCAAGTATGGTATGCAGGTTGATGAGTTGAAGGCGCTGATCAAGGAGTTGCACCAGAACGGAATTGAGATTATCCTCGATGTAGTTTTTAATCACACTGCTGAAGGTAACGAGCATGGCCCGACGATCTCGTTTCGTGGGCTGGACAACAAGACCTACTACATGCTGACGCCCGAAGGCTACTACTTCAACTTCAGCGGGACGGGTAACACCCTGAACTGCAACAATCCGGTGGTGCGCAACATGGTGCTGGACTGTCTGCGCTACTGGGCATCGGAGTATCATATCGACGGCTTCCGCTTTGACCTGGCAGCTATCCTGGGGCGCGATCCCTGGGGCGCGCCGCTGGCGAACCCGCCGCTGCTGGAGACGCTGGCGTTTGACCCGATCCTGGCGAAGTGCAAACTGATCGCCGAAGCCTGGGACGCGGGTGGACTCTACCAGGTGGGCTCATTCCCGGCGTACGGGCGCTGGGCTGAATGGAACGGCAAATACCGCGATGACATCCGCCGCTTCCTCAAAGGTGATACGGGACTGGCGGGGAGCATGGCGCAACGGCTGCAGGGCTCACCCGACCTGTATGCCTGGCGCGGGCCAACCGCGTCGATCAACTTTATCACCTGCCACGACGGGTTCACGCTGGCGGACCTGGTGTCGTACAACGGGAAGCATAACGCGGCCAATGGCGAGAATAACAACGACGGCGCGAATGATAACGAAAGCTGGAACTGCGGCTGGGAAGGCCCGACCGATGATCCCTGGATCAACGGATTGCGCACGCGGCAGATGAAAAATGCCCTCGCCATGCTGCTGGTGAGTCAGGGCGTGCCGATGCTGTTAATGGGGGATGAGGTGGCGCGGACGCAGCGGGGCAACAACAACACCTACTGCCAGGACAATGAGTTGAACTGGTTGGACTGGTCGCTCATGGAGCAGAATACGGAACTGCTGCGGTTTGTGCAGCACTGCATCGCGTTTCGCCATGCGCACCCGGTGCTGCGCAACCGCGACCACTACCGCAACATCGACTATGTGGGGAGTGGCTATGCCGACATCACCTGGCATGGCACGCAGGCCTGGAACGCCGACTGGTCGGACGGCAACCGCACGCTGGCCTTCATGCTGTGCGGACGGCATGCGAAAGGCGGCACGGTGGTGGACAACTATATTTATGTCGCCATCAATATGCATTGGGATGCGCTACCGTTTGAGATGCCGATGCCGCCGCTGGGCACGCAGTGGCATCTGTTTGCCAACACCAGTATGCCCACGCCGGAGGACAGCTATGCGCCGGGCAGTGAGCCGGTGCTGAGCGACCAGCGCCAGTGCCTGGTCGGTGGCCGCTCCGTCGTGATCCTGGTAGGGAAATAAGCAACATAGCATATAAGCATGAAAGGAAGGAGCACACTATGGCTCTGGAAGTTACCCTCGAAATCGTCGATCAATCTGCGCATATTACCCTGGTGGGCGAACTGGATGCCGCTTCTGCCCCCCTCTTCCGCACAGAGATCGAGGCCGCAGCGCAGGCTCAGGTTAATCGCCTGGTGTTGTTTATGCAGAAACTGGACTTTATGGCAAGCGCCGGTCTGCGGGTGCTGGCCTTCGCCCGGCAGAAGATGGGCGGCGAAGTGGATATTTACATGGTTGGCGTGCAGGAATCCGTTCTGGAAACCATCACAATGACCGGGTTCCACCACAGCGTCTTTCTGGTGGATAGCTACGATGCCTCGCAGATCGGGTCGGCCTAGTTACAATGCCTTTCACATAAGCTCGCGCACAGCCGCAAAGGGCGACAGGAACCGCAAACCTTCCATAGCTTTGTGGCTGTGCGCGAGTTCATTTCTGCATATTTGAAAGGTATTGGGCCTCGTGTCGGCACCCTGGTTGCCCAGGTAATCAATCAACTTCCCGGAGCGCTTGCCACTGCTCAAGCGCAGGCGCTCCGGGCGGATACGTCCACAACCGGGGATACATTGCATCCCGTCGGGAGTCGGTTATCTCCGTTACAGCACACGATCGGTAACAGTGTGGTGCTTGCAGCACACTATAATGATAATGTGTGTTTTACCCACCAGGATAGATGATGGAACCGCTTACCGTACCCGGAACACTAGACTCGCTGTCACATATCGGTCAGTATATATCCCAGGCGGCGCAGGCTGCTGGATTGGAAAAAAAAGCGGCCTACCGTTTACGTCTAGCCGTTGACGAGATTGCAACAAATGTTGCGACCTATGGCTATGCCGAGGCCGGTATTACCGGAACAATAGTCGTAAATGCTACAATTGATGACGAGACCCTGACCATCACTATGGAAGATACCGCAGCACCGTTTGATCCCTTGCAGCATGATACCGATAACCTGGGGCTGGATCTACCGCTTGATGAACGGCGGATCGGTGGGTTAGGCGTCTTTCTTGCACTCAATGGCGTTGATCAGTTCTTCTACGAATATGTTAATAGTCGTAACCGCAATGTATTTGTGATGAAGCGATCCTGACCGGATGGAAATTGCTGTTGCATGCTGGTGTATGCGTACACGATATCTGGCCGTTCGCGTCTGTCTCCAGGAGTGAGGTTCTCCATGACATCTCAAGCCGGTAATGTTTTACTCGTAGATAACAATCAAGCGAATCGGGCGTTGCTGATACCGCAACTGGAACAACTCGGTTACACCGTGGTTCCCGCCGACGATGGTCGTCAGGCTTTAGATATACTTGCAACGCAGCGATTCCACCTTATCCTCCTCTCGATCGGATTGTGGGGAATGAATAGCTATAAGATCCTGGAGCAGTTGCGCGCCACTGGAACCCTGCCGGCCACGCCGGTTTTGATGCTAACCCCCACTGACAATACCATGGGTATTGACCGCTGTATTGAACTGGGTGCAGCCGACTACCTGACTGAGCCATTTATCCCGGCGGTGTTACGGGCGCGTATCACGGCCTGCCTCGCCCAGCAGCAACTGCAGGCGCAGCAGCAGAATGATGCCGAGCGTGAATTGCTGCTCAAGATTGAACGGGATGTGCAAATTGCGCGGCAGATCCAGTTAGGCTTCTTGCCCAACCAGTTGCCGCAGCCGGTGGGTTGGGAGATTACCGCCAGCTTCCATCCCGCCCGCGAAGTTGCGGGTGACTTCTACGATGCCTTTATGCTGACGCAGAATCGGCGCGTGGGATTTGTCATCGCCGATGTGTGTGACAAAGGTGTAGGCGCGGCCCTGTTTATGTCGCTCTCGCGCAGTCTGATCCGCGCCTTTGCCCAGCAGCATTACAGCATTAGCGATTGGACCAGCCTCCTGGCGGATGATAAACCGGCCCGCACGCGCAGTCGCTCGCGTGCCACCGGACGCCAGGCCATGCCAACTATCGGTGCCGCTGCCCTGAAGAATGCCATGACCCTGACCAACAACTATATTACGACGAATCACCTTGAGATGAATATGTTTGTCACGCTCTTCTTTGGCGTACTCGATCCCCTGACCGGGACACTGATTTACGCTAATGGTGGGCACTGTCCGCCGGTGATTGTCGGACCTGAGGGCGAGATAAAAGCAAAACTGACCACCACGGGGCCGGCGGTCGGCTTGTTTCCCGGCGCAGAGTTTGGCATCGAACAGGCGCAACTGGAACCGGGCGACATTCTGTTCTGCTACACCGATGGCGTCACCGACGCGCGTAACCCGGAACGGGAGTTCTTTGGTGAACCGCGCGTTGAACAGTTGTTAGCCCAGCCTGCTTCCTCGGCTTCCGGGCTATTAAGCCGGTTTGAGGGGCACCTGCAGGCCCACATCGCCAGTGCCGACCAGTTTGATGACATCACCATGCTGGCGGTGCATTGGATACCCACCGAACAGAATGTACAAAGCCTGTAATATGGTCAGTATTATTACATTTCAGTCGGCCCGCGAGGGAACCGGCAAATCGACCATCATTGCGAATGTTGCTGCACTCCTGGCAGCCACCGGACGGCGGGTTGGTGTCATTGATGCCGATCTATCGACGGGTAATTTGCACTACCTGTTTGGCCTGCGCACGACGGCCATTTCTCACACATTTAACGACTATTTGTTGGGGATGTGCTCCGCATTGCATGTCGCATGCGATGTGACCCCGCATCTCCAGTTGCTCCAGGCGCATATGCCGGTCTCTTCGGAATCCGGCAGAGTCTTTCTCCTTCCGGCCAGTTCTAATCCCCGTGATTTCCGGCGGTTCTTGCGTCAGGACTACAGCATCGAGTTGATCACCGATGGGCTGTTAGAACTGGCGCAGCAACTGGAACTGGATGTACTGCTGATTGATACGCAATCCGGGTTGAAAGATGAACTGCTACTCACGCTGTTGTCGATGGCGATCTCGGATACGCTGACCATCATCCTACGCCTCGATCATGGTGACTATCAGGGCACCGGGGTGCTGCTCGATGTCGGGCAGACGCTGGGTATTCCCAAAGTTCGACTGGTGGTTAACCAGACCGCCTCGATGATCGACCCGGCCCAGGCCCGCACCCAGGTTGAACAGACCTACCACTGCCCGGTGCTGGCGGTGTTCCCGCATGCCGAAGAATTGGCAATTCTGGGGAGCGCCGATCTGTTTGTGTGCTGCTACCCGGCGCACCCGCTCACTGAACATTTCCACTCTATGGCGCTGGCGCTACTCTCATCAGTCAGTAGACCATCAGCCGGCGATCATGCGTATTAGCTATCTGATTATCTGATATACCGGAGCGTAAGCTATGTCCAAGATTATTTCTGTTCACTCGTTTCGTGGCGGGACCGGCAAGTCCAACACCACCGCCAATGTTACTGCGGTCCTGGCATCCCAGGGGCTGCGTGTTGGCGTTGTCGACACCGATATCCAATCGCCCGGCATCCATGTACTATTTGGCCTGGACGAAGAACATATGACCAACTCGCTCAATGATTATCTCTGGGGCAAGTGTGAGATTAAAGACTCGGCGATGGATGTGACGGACGCGCTCAACTTACCTCACACGCAGGGGCGCGTTTTTCTTATCCCATCAAGCATCAAACCGGGCGAAATTGCCCGTGTTCTGCGTGAGGGCTATGATGTGGGTCTGCTTAACGATGGCTTCCAGCGGCTGCTTGAAGATCTGGAACTGGATGTTCTAATGATCGATACCCATCCCGGTCTGAACGAGGAGACGCTGCTTTCCATCGCCATTTCTGATGCGCTGGCGATTATTATGCGCCCCGATAATCAGGACTACCAGGGAACTGGTGTCACCGTTGAGGTTGCCCGCAAGCTCGATGTACCCAACCTCGTACTGGTGGTCAACAAGGTGCCGCAGGTTTTCAATACCGACGAAGTACAGACTCATGTCGAGCAGACCTATGGATGCACGGTCGGCGCGATTTTGCCCCACTCCGATGAGATGATGGCGCTCGCCAGTGCCGGCATCTTTGTGTTGCGCTACCCGCAGCATCCGATGTCCGCGCGGATCGAGCGCCTGGCCCAACTGTTGATCGCCTGAATGCATGCGGGAACAGCGACAATGGTTCCCGTATGCAGCGTGGGGAATAGATAACACAGAACAGAGCAATCCCGCATAACATATGCCGATCATAGCGTCATCGGATAACGGGTTTGTTCCCTGTTCTGTGTTTATTTATCTGTATTTTGCTTATGTTACGTTTTGTTGAGAAACTGCTAAATATCCGCACCAGCGAGTGGTCCCGCTTGTTTCTGCTGTATACGATTCTCTTCACCTTTACCTTTGGGTGGACATGGGGCGCAACGATTACCGAGGCTTCCTTTCTGGATAAACTCGGCTTTGAGGTGTTACCATGGTTTTTTATGCTCAATGGTGTGCTCTCTATCCCTATTATTATTATTTATACTGCGTTTGCCGACCGGACGGCCAATGATCGTCTGCTGATCAGCATTGTGGTCGTGAGCATTATCAGTATTGCGGGGTGCCTGCTGCTGATCAGTCTGGGGCAGCAGCATATTGCCTATCTTTTGCTCTATATTATTCTTTTTATTCTTGATGAAGTTTTTGCGATGCATTGGTATATCTACGTCAATGGGTATTTTGATACTCGCTCGGCCAAGCGCATTATTCCCGTCCTGAGTACTGCCGTGATCGTCGCGGCAATTGTCGCGGGTGTGACGGTTGATCAGATCAGCAATATATTCTCACCCACTATGATCCTCGGTCTCTGGTTGTTGATGCTGGTCAGTGTAACGATTATTGTACGTTTTGTCTCTACCTGGCTTAAACCATCTCTGACGGAAGCACCTCCTGCCGACGATACGCCACCACCGGACCACGAAACGATTGCGACAAAGTTTAAACTCTATCTCCAGAATATTCGCGAAGGCTATACCTTTGTGCAGCAGTCCGCGCTCTTACGCTGGATGGCACTTTCATCGATGATGGTGATGATTCTGCTGGCATTCCTGGAATATAAAACCAGCCAGGTACTTCTCACTGAACTGCAAACAACTGAACGCATCGCCGGCTTTATCGGGTATGTTGTCGCAGCCGGAAACTGTATCATCTTGCCTTTTCAACTCTTCCTGTTGAGCCGTATTACCGGCCGGATCGGGGTTGGCAATGCCAATCTGATCTTTCCGATCGCTAATTTTGCCGTTGTTGCCGGGTTAATTGCCCTGCCGGGTCTGCCAACCGCTGCACTGGCCTACTTTGATCGGGATCGTCTATATGGTTCAACCGGGTTTTTGACGGATAATCTGCTCTATAATGCGGTGCCGCTGCGGGTGAAGGGCCGCGCACTGGCATTTATCGGTGGGTTTGTGTTCCACTTCGGCGCATTTACCGGCGGTCTGCTGCTGCTGATTTTGCAAATTCTGCGCATTGCCTGGCTGTTTCCGGCTCTGCTTGGCGGTATTGCCCTGCTCTACCTGCTCAACACCCTGGTGATTCGCAAAAAATATGCCCAGGCGCTGATTGTGATGCTGGAAGAGCAAGACTTCGCCGCGCTGCTCTCGCACGAGACAACCAGCTTGCGGATTGCCGATCCGGCCACGCTCAACAGCTTAAAGCAGAAGCTGGATGAAAGCCCGAACGACGAGTTTACCATCTTTATGGCGAAGTTGATCAGCCAGGTGGGGGGCAATGATGCCGCGCCAATCCTGGCTCAGACAATCCGCTCGGCGGAGAATGTCCACGTCCGCTCGGCGCTTCTCGATATCCTTAATGCCGCCGATACCACGGGTGCGGTTGTGCGGCAACTCTACCGCGACTGCCTGAACGATCCGGCCCCCCAGGTGCGGCAGTCGGCCCTGGCCGGTCTGGAAGATATGTATGATCCGCATAACGCGCAGTATCTCTCCCTGGCTGCCGCAATGCTAAACGACCCGGATCTGCATGTTCGTATTCAGGCCTTGACGCCCCTCCTATCCACGCGCGACACAACCCATCAGGTTGCTGCTACAGAAACGTTGCATGCGCTGCTGGCAAGCCCGGAGCCGTATCAGCGCGCGCGGGGGGTGTATGTGCTGGGACAAGTAGAGCAGGCCCACTTTTTGCCACACCTGATTGCTGCCCTGGCCGACTCGGCGGACGAAGTGCGCCTGGAGGCGGCTCTGGCGCTTGAACGTTGTCCCACAACTTTTATCAGGGAAACGGAGACGGCCGATCTCCTGGAAAAGCTGCGCCATCTGGTACAAGATCCGATTGAGCGCGTGCGGCAGGCCGCTGTCGCGCTGCTGGGGCGGATCGAGACAGAGGCCGCGCGTACTCTGTTGCTACCGGCCCTGACCGACAGTAGTTCGCAGATTCGTACACTCACGGTGGATACCCTGGTACAACAGGGCCCGCCGGTTGTACCGCTGCTGGCGCCGCACCTGCAGGCCGCAAACGAGCAACTGCGCAAAATGGTCGCGGTTGTCTTGAACCGGATTCAGCCTGCGCACTTCAGGCAGGTTACGCTGGCCTTTATCGACGAGAATCTGCATGCAATCTACCGTACGTTGAGTACGCTGGAAGCGCTCGCACCCTATGCTGATCAGACCAGCATTGCCGTGTTGCAGAGTGCGCTTCACGAACGCAATACCGCCCTGATCGATGAGATGTTCTACCTGCTGACGGCTCTTAATGATCAGAATACCGTCCGGGTTATCACCGATGCTCTGCATAGCGAGGTCGCCCATGTGCGCGCAAATGCCGTCGAAGCGCTCGAGTCGCTGACCAGTTCACGGATTGCACGCCTGATTGAGCCGCTGTTTGATCCCGAAGCATCCCCTGCCACCCGACTGAGTCTGGGCCGGAAAACGTGGGAGTTACCCATGCCTGACACCCGCGCGGCAGTTGAGCAACTGGCTGAGAGTCCCGATCCCTGGCTGCGCACCATGCTGATTTTCGCTCTGGGCGATATCGGCGTTGTGGCCGCTGCGCCTGCTCCTACCGGCATACCCGGCGCGCATCCGGCGGTCTCACCCACGGCGGAACCAGCACGCGCAAACCGGCGGAAACGTGCTGCCGACCGGTTAAGCACGCTGCTCGACAGCTTTGATGCATCTGAACCGCCGGATGTTCAAGCGGATGCTCAATCAGCGGAGCATCCGGAGCAGGTACCGGCGCTTACTCCCGCAGATCAGGCGCTGCTGACCGAGGCGCAGCGGGAACACTTGATCCGGCGTGCCCTGAACGATCCCATGGCTGATGTCCGCCTGGCAGCGCGGGCGGCCCGTCGCAAAATTACCGGTCAAACGATCACCGCTACCATTCAAGAGGAGGAGCGTGTGTTATCCACAATCGAACGTATTGCCTTTTTGAAAGGCGTTCCCTTCTTTCAAGGTATGAGCCTGGAACAGTTGAAGGTGCTGGCAACCGTTTGCGAAGAGCAGTTTTTTGCGCAGGATACCCGTATTTTCAACCAGGGTGATGCCGGTGGCACGCTCTACGTCATTGTCAGTGGACAGGTCGCCATTGAGCAGGAGCGGCGCAAGGGCTCGTTTGCGCGACTGGCAACCATCGAGGCGCACTCCTACTTTGGCGAAGCCAGCCTGTTTGACGGCAATCCTCACGCTGCCACCGCCACAACCACCCAGGATACGTTGACATTGCAGTTGCGGCGGGAGCCA
>Ga0207419_1002700_pt1 | contig 11328 bp, 4 predicted proteins | sample ElkSloMetagenome_4_FD_184723 | JGI IMG/M metagenome (GOLD analysis project Ga0207419, IMG submission 184723) | Hot spring microbial communities from Elkhorn Slough, Monterey Bay, USA - MD2A (version 2) | ecosystem: Environmental > Aquatic > Marine > Intertidal zone > Estuary: Microbial mat ... | reverse complement strand
AGATACACAGTAGCCAACCATCGAAGTTCTTCTTCTTGCTCCGGTGCAGGCTGAATTTTACTCATTTTACTATTAGAGGAACCAATTAGCATTTTGAGTAAATCGCGGAAGCGGCTGATATGCTGCTGAGAATAGCCCGTGATTGCCGCGATCGCACGTTGGGTAATTTTCTCTCCTGTCTGCTTAAGCTGTTCCACAGCCGCCTTAATCGCCATTTCAACCCGTTCAGTTTTACTGGCAGCGTCTGGGGTAATACTGGATGCTAAAGTAAGGGTTACCGGGATATCTAAAGGATAATCTCCCAGAAAGTAGACCCGCAGCTTTTGGTGAGGTCGTCTGTGCGCCCGCAATCGCCCAATAGCTTGATGAATATCAGCGAGTATACAACGCCGCACAAAGGCTCTAAACTCTGGGTCAGCCGAAACATTCATCTCCAAGTAGGGTGGTTCTGTTGAGGGTAACGAATTAGGTTGACGTTCAGACGAGGAAATTGATCCACTCTGGGCGTCACTTAGCGCTTCGACTTCGCTCAGCGCTAAAGATGAAAGTAACTTATTACCCCTCCCTACTCGAATCGGATACTTAACCTTAACCGTACCCGGTTGAGGCGTTCGTCCATACCTGAGTGTAAACTCAGCCTCCAGATGACTCAGACTCCGACAGGGAGTACCAACCAGAATCAGCGTTTGAGTCGATTCTAAATCATTGACACCACGAGATTCGACCCACCATCTTAAAGCACCGTCTGGGGCAAACGCCTTAAAGTCAATAACCTTAGCTGTAGGGTCTTTTTCCTGTATGGTCTTAATAATGGCATCAATACGCTGCTGTAAGCAGTTAGAGCGATCGCTATTTCCCAAACGTCCCAATGTCGCTACCTGAATCACCTCCAAGTTACTACGCGGGGTTACATCTTGCTTTAACGAAATAATCTCAGTAGGTGATACCCCCAGTAACTGCGCTAACTCCGTTAAGTCACCCGTAGCATCTAAAAAGATATTCCCTTTGGCAGCTTTAGCAATCCTCACCAATCGGTCATCGGGTAATGTGATAGAAAGTACCCCATGAGCAATTCGCAAATGTCCGGCTGCTCCATTTAACACCGTCAGAAAAGGGACTAGCCACTGTAGGAGAAACTGTTCCCTGATGGTTTGGGCAACTGTGGCATCAAAGTTGGTACGATTATGGCGGACAGAAGCAGGTAACTTGGCAACATCAGCTCCATGTTTTACCTTAGGGTCTAACTTGCTTAAATCAGGTTTAATCGCTTGGGAGATGGTGTTATAGTCAAGGTCTTGGGGTAACTGAGGCAGCAATTCCAAAACACCAGTATGATTCCACCCGTAGCGAGATGGTGCAGGAATTTCGCCCGTCAGCAGCGCTCTTAAAGCCTGCAAGAGATCCCCTATTACAGAATAGACACCATCTTTTTTCGTCACTAAATGAACAATGAGTTGGTCTATGTCTTTCTGAGTGACTTCCAGAGTTCGCGTCGTTCGCAGTAAAGTTGACCATTCATCCCACAGTAACACCACCTTGGTATAGTCATACTCAGCCGGGTCAGGTAAACTTTCTGGATGGGCGCGGAATCGATTGGATTTGAGAGCTACTCGACGCTGATGTAAAAAGCCGAACTCATAACCTCTCTGACAAGCCTGTAGATGAGGACAGGTTTGACAGATTACGGCGTCCGCATCATCAATGTTTAAGGCGCGTAGAGCATTAATCGTTTGGTTGCGGGAGCAGTTGCTCTGAATGCGGGGTAACTCGTCAGATTTGGCGCGACGCTTGCGTCCAAAAGAGTCTATGGTTAAGCCATTATGACGCGCTTCTAGGTCAGTCCAACTTTTGAGAGTGGGGACAGTGGGATTGCGGTGTTCTGAGCTTAAGAATAGGATGCGCCGAGAGTTAAACAATGGGTTGTTGGTGAGTCCGCAATCATAGCTTTTACCTGTACCCGTAGCCGATGAATCACAGATAAACTGGACTCCTTGGTTTAGGGTACGACTCCAAGCATCCAATCGTTGACCGTCTTGGTAAGTGATAGTTCCTGTTGGGGTAGATGGTGTTGGTTCAGTTTCAACGGTTTCAACAGGGGCAAACCCGTAACGGGAGCGTCGTTGGCTGAGTTGAGCCAGACGGTTTTTCAGTTTGGGGAACCATCCGAGTAAGTCTTTAAATCCATGGAGTTTGATGTGGGGTTGGCGGACGAGTAGTTCAAATTGGGCGACGGTGATATATTGAATTTCATCAGAGCGTCCAGCGATGAGCAGGTCGTCAATATCTAAATGTTCTTCTTTGCTTGTTTGACCCCACCAAGCGACTCGTAGCTGATAACCCCATTGTTGCACGAGTTTAAAGGTGGTTCGATAGTGTCGCAGGACGTGGGAATTGTGAATCGCCCCGGCGTCGGGGTAGAAATCAATGGTCTTGGTATTGAGTTGAGTAGATAAGATATCGAGGGATTCTTTAAATTGTTGGGGTGAGGAAGCAAAGTTACCCCCAGCCGCACCGAGACAAGGTTGACCTAAGCGGGTGGCTACGATGTAAGGTTTGGGGTTAACACCTTCAGTTATGCCAATGCTGGAGCGCTGGATGTCACCTAGGGGACGCCACACGGCGATGGGGAGTTCACCGTTGGGTAGGTGAGCCGTGGGTCCATTGGGACGAAATCTCGAACGGCTGGTGGGCCACTTATATTTATGTTCGGTGGCGTTGTCGAAGCGAATTTGAAAGCCGATAATCCGCTCAAATACGTCAAAAATTGGGCAACCTATTCCCGGTTTGGAGACAGTGAGTTGGCGACCCCACAGGTCTATACCAGCTAATTGGGGGTTAATGTAGATAACGTCTTGATAGGGAGCGATGGTGAAGTAGCAGGCGTGGTCAATTTCTGTGTCAGATAGACCCCGCTGTTGTTGTAAATGTTGGCGGTGAGCGCGGGAGAGTCCGACTTGTTGGGACAGTTTACGGATAGCGCGATCGCGTTGTTCGATTGGAAGTAAGCGATCGCATCGAGCCGCTTCTTCTTGAAGTCGTTTCGCTCGTTGTGCTGCCTTTTGCTGGCGTAATTGTTCCCACTCATCAGAGTTGCGTTCTTCTCCATCATCAACAGCCCACAGGAAAAAACCCAATATGTCCTCGCCGACACATTTGTAACCGGGTGCAGTGGTTACATCGTGGCGGCAGTGAATTAAATTGTTTTGCAGGTTTTCCCGACAGTCGGACCGGGAGCCGTTACAGACTGGGCAGTTTCTTTTCAGGTAACGCCATGTAGATGCCATTATCTCACACTCTTCTTTTGTCAGTTACCCATACCCATCACCCTGGCAAAGTGGGACGGGATATGGTTTTTGGGGGTTGACTTAGAGTAGCAACTTGGTTTTTTGCTCTGTTGTAACCTTCGGCGGATCAAAACTGATCAGTATGATCAGGCTTGTAACCTTGTCTGAAATGCTTGATATGGCAAGGTTTCAAAAAAAAAGCGTCGCACTTAGTGGAACGTAGTGTCGTACTCAGTGGAATGTAGTGTCGCACTCAGTGGAAGATATTCAGCTACTAAAAATGCCTGAAACCTTTATAAAGTAATGGTTACAAGCTTGTAACGCAGAAGACCATCTGTCTCAGGCTGTTGCACAATCGAGGTAGAATCGTTAAAGATGCGTTGCTTTAAGGACGGGAAATAGTTGGAGGTGGGTATGACCGAAAATAGAAAACTCATTGCTATGGAGCAAGGGATGGAAATGTTCAATCGCCTTGCTAACTCATTAAATGTAGTAATAATAAGCAAAATTAAAGGTAGTCTCAGTGAAGATGTTGTTAGACAGTCTCTAGATTTAGTACAAATTCGTCATCCTCATCTTAATTGCCGTATTATTGGTTTATTAGATAATTTACACTTTGAAACTGAAGGAACACAAAAAATTCCTTTGCGGGTAATTTTTAGCTCTGATCCTAAACATTGGGAATTTATTGCCAAAAATGAATTGAACAATCAAATCAGTAGCGATAAGGTTTTGTTGAGGGCAGTTTTAATTAAAATTAATAATAATAGGAGTAACTTTAATTATTTTATTACGACTTGTCATCATGCTGTAATAGATGCTATTTCAGGAGTACACTTACATTCTGAAATATTAAATTTATGTTATAATATTCTATCTAATAACCAAATTGATAGTGTTTCAAAGTTGCCTGTTTTACCATCTTTAGAAGATTTAATTCCCCAAATATTTGAATTAAATTTCCAGGATAAGCAGTTAAATAAAAAACCAGAAACTTTAGAATTTGAAAAATATCTACCTAATGAACTACGCATTTGTGGGATAGTTAATAGAAAATTAGAACCTGAGTTTACCAACAGGATTATAAGTTCCTGTAAGAAAGAAAATACAACCGTTCATGGTGCTTTGTGTGCAGCTATGCTGTTGACAGTTGCAGAGACAATTAAGGGTGAAGACAGAGATTTGTACTTGAACTGTCGCTCATCTGTTGATCTACGAAGAAGGCTAAACCCACCTGTTAGCGATGAGACTATAGCAATGGTAGTATCAGCTTTAACCACATTCCATGAGATTAGAGAAGATAAACCATTTTGGGAGTTAGCCAGAGAAGTTACTCAGCAAATCAAAGAAAAGTTAGGAACTTCCGAACTATATAACGTAGTTTTGTCATACAAAAAAGGTACTAAATTTTTACTGAATAATCCAGAGAAAACTCCTTTTTCTGTTTTTATTACTAATATCGGTCGTGTGAGAATACCATCAGATTATGGATTCTTTAAGTTAGAAGAAATTAGCTATGCTTTATCTCTAACTGTAATGGGAAGCGTTTTTGCTGTTGCGGTTTCAACTTTTGAAGAAAAAATGATGTTAAATTTTATATATTCTCAACCAGCAATAAGTAAGAATACAATAGAGATATTAATCGAAAAGATGGTATCTTACTTAGTTGAGTACACCTAAATAATATCAAGTCCGGTAGCATCAGACTTAATATTATTTATTTATTAGTTGTTCCTTGTTTTAAACGATCAATCATTCGCATTGTTATATTGAAGGGATCTTCACAGGAGGTTAAATTAAATAAATTATTATCATTTATTAAAGTAGCTTTATCATTCCATTGCTCCCAACCTTTGAACTTTATCGTTTTTCCTACTTTATACAAAGGCCAGCTTCTATATTGATTAATTCCTTCTACAGCGTGTCCTCGGACTAAAATTGGGTCTAAGTAAAGTCCCTCATTAGAAATTGCTGTAGATGTTTGGATAAACCCCATATCCAAGCCACATCGCTGGTTAGATGATGTATTTTTTTCAGAAGAATGAATAATATGAGGATGATGAATAGAAACATCACCAGGTTGTAAAACAACATCCACTGCTTTTTCTGCTTCTATATAACTAGAGTTTAAAGTTGAAAATAGCAAATTAGGTTCGCTGGTGTTCAACTCTAAATCTTGTAGTGGAAGTTGATGACTACCAGGTATCATTTTCAAGCAACCAGATTCAGGTATACTAGAATCAATAGCCAACCACAGTGTTACAGCTTCCATAGGTTCTAATTTCCAATAAGCCCCATCTTGATGCCATAGAACAGCATGACCGTCGTATGCTGGTTTACAAATATAATGTGCTGTAAAGCAAGCAATATTAGAACCTAAAATTAATTCAGCAATATCTAGCAATCGCTCATCTGTGATTAAACGAACCCAAAACGCATCATCACGCATTAGTGGATGATGTAAATGCTCAGGACGCAACTGAGGATATTTTTTAATTAGCCAATCAACGTGCTGTCTTGCTTCTTCAATTAGTTGTGTGTCAATAACATTCTTAAATATGTAGAAACCATCTTTCTTATATGTTTCTAAAATTTGATTATTGTACAGCATATTTATTTTAAATTAATTAGCTTACAAAATAGATTGGATTAAAACATGAATAACAAATTTATTTCCTTAATCATAATTTATAAAACTTGACATCTCAAGTAATGCGTTATCTGATAAAGTTTTAACTGGTATGAAATCCCTTTGAGCTAAAAATTCTGGGCGAGGGTTGTCAATTTCTATAAGTGTGTTTTCTATGCTGTTATAGGTAATAAAAACACTGTATCGATCCCAAGGAGACATATTTGCTCCAGAGCAATGAATAATACAAGCATCAAAGAACATAGCGAAGCCAGCTGAACCATATTTCACTATCTATTAGTATGAGGAGAAAAAAAGGTACGGACATCTCCATTTTTTTCTAATAGTTTATTAATCATATTTTGATTCAATAATCTTTTTGATTCATTTTTTAGGATAGCTATTTCATTAGTTTATAGAAAATCATCTATAACTAGAAAGCCATTTTTATTATAACTTTGTATTTCTCTTTCCGAAATAATCATGAACTTATTCTAACTACTATACTATTAGATGGTAACCCACATTTCCCCGCATTTCTCACAAGTTGTGCTATCTTAATTATTGTGGAAAGCCTTATTGTACGGTAAATCCAGTTTGTATAAGCCTTTGGAAAATTTTGGTGAGGAATTTTGGATTCCGCACTGCAATTTGTCGTATGCAAAGTAGTCTGCTAATCCTGGATCGCTTGGCGATATTATTAGGTATAAATACTTAATTTTTGGGTTTTTACCATTACTAAACGACTCAAATTGCGTACTCATGCCTACTCATACCACATTACATTATGTAGTCCGAAATCTTTATGGTAGTAATATATTATAATATATCTTGGAGGATGTCAACGACAATATTTTTAGATGTGTTATACTTCTCAAAATTCAATTTTCTACCTTCTGCGATTTCTTGATTAACCTTGTTTCCAAGATAGTCTGAGTATCTAATTAAACAGTGTAATCCGAATTCTACCAAATATAGTGGTTTTTTTTGATTCATTCTTTTTTCAATTTCTCTATCTTGGGTTAGTTTTATATACTCATTTAAAAAAATCTGCTTTTGAACTTTTGTTAGCTGCGAATCCAAATCCCACAATTGAAAAGGTTCTGAAAGAAAAAGAGCAATATCAAAAGCTGGATCGCTTAACATTGGAGTTTGCCAATCAATTAACACTACTTTTTCTTGATTCACAATAAAATTACTAGGGACTGGATCTGCATGAATTAATGATTCTGTATAATTATAATTAGGTTCATTTTTTAATTTATATTTAACTTTTTCAATAAAAGTAGAAAATGATTGAAAATCATTAATGTTTGAATTTTTCAATTCTCCATAATGATGAAGCATTCTTTCTAGCTTGTTGATTAATTCATTCTTACAATCATTTCTTTTTTTTATGCTTTTTAAGCTACTAGAACTAAAAGAGTGAAGTTTAGCAAATAGCATAGCAGTTTTAATTAATATCTTTTCATTGATTTTTAATGTCTCACCGATTACATATTTATAAACTAAACAGTGATATTTAAAATGAATACAACTATCGTCGAAAAATAATGGTATGGGAGCTATCTGCATAGAAATCAAAGCTTGCAAACACAAAAATTCCATCAATCCAGAATTTCCTATCATGGATTCTTTATTATCTGGATACAATTTAAAAACAAGTTTTTCTTGATGGTTTACAGTAACAAGATAATTAAAATTCCAAACTCCCTGAGGAAGAGTTTCTACTTTAATATTTTTAATAGAATTAATCTTAAATCGTTCAGGAAAACGATAGATATAATCATTAATTTGGCGAGTATAAATTGAAATCATTGTCAATATATTTTTTTAATTTAATCTTCAATAGCACCCATATTGATGAGCATACTTTTCTGCGCTTCTGTTAAACCAACAACACCTGTGATATTCATACCTTCATAAAATCTATCAGGTCTTAGGGTTCTAATACACTTATTATCCTTAATAGACCAAAGTCTTACTGTACCATCATCACTGGCACTAGCTACAGTATTACTATCTAAACAAAAATAAACACACCAAATCCAGCTCTGATGCCCCTCAAATGTCTTAATACATTTTTCTGAGATACTACCTTTTAAGATGGCAATGTCCCATATTTTCAATGTATTATCATCGCTACCACTGACTATCATCTTGCCATCTGCACTAACAGCAATTGACCTAATTCTAGCCTCATGTCCCTTTAACTCTATAGACTCCCCTGTTTCCAAATTCCACAAACGTATTGTTTTGTCAGCACTTCCACTAGCAAGTATTTTTCCATCAGGACTAAAAGATAACGACCAAACTGGACCAGTATGACCTTTTAAGCAACGAATATCTTGACGTTTCTCAATATCCCATAATTTGATAACTGGTTCTTTAGTACTGTCATTACTGATAGCTAAAATATCTTTGTTGGGGCAAAAAGCTACGTCCCTAACTCGCTCAGTAAAATCAGAAATTGTAGTAATCAATTTCCATTGTTCAATGTCCCACAAGCTAACTTTTTTACCATAGTAATAGCTGACAGCTAGCTTTTTACTATCTTGGCTAAAAGCAACTGAAATAACACGACCTGAATTTTCGTTTTCTAAACTTTTGTCCTCTTTTAGAGTTTTAACAATTTTCCATGTAGTAGTATGGAATACTACTACAGTACCATCATAACTACCACTAGCTAAAAGAGTACCTTGTGTATTAAACGCTAATGTTCTGACTAAATGTTGATGGCGTGTTAGCTCTCTGTAACTTTTATCTTTTGTTGAAACATCCCATAGTCTAACTACGCGATCTTCCCCTCCGCTAACCAGTAATGATCCCTTGGGGCTGAAGGTAATAGACCAAACTGGATTTGTATAACCTTGAATGATCCTGTTACATTTGCCTGAAATAATATCCCAAAGCCTTACGCTTTGGTCTTCCCCACCACTAAAAAGAGTTTGACTATTCTCTATTGGAAATGCTAACCCTCGAATTGAAGCTTTATGACCTGTTAAAGCCCATTTTAATTTACCTGTCTCACTATCCCACAAGCGAATAGTTTTGTCTTCTCCACCAGTAGCCAGGAGATTACCTTTATGATTAAAACTGACGGTTCCTACCCATCCCTTATGTCCACGTAATTTAAAAGTGCAATTCCAGCTAGAGGTATCCATTAGCCATATTTCGTTAGAGTAACCCATCTTGGGCTGACCTGCAATAGCGAGTGAATTCCCGTTAGGACTAAAGCCAAGAGATAAAATTCCACCGGGATAATCAATAATTTTAAAAACTTCACCATTAGAAACACGCCAAATTATTAGTTTTTCACTATTTTCGCTCCCACTAGCAATGAGTTGATTGTCAGCGCTAAAAGCAACTGTATTAGTCCATCCATTATGTCCTTCAAGCTGTTTAATTAATTTTCCTGAATTAACATCCCACAATTTGACTTTATTGTCTTCACCCCCGCTGGCAATAATTTGGCTATCATGACTAAAGGCAACAGATCTAACTCTTCCATTTTCGTTTAAAGTATGCAGGTGCTTTCTACTTTGAACGTCCCATAAATAAACTTTTTCGTCACCACTACCACTCGCTAGAATATTACCATCTGGACTGAATGTGATCGTCCACACCCAATCCGAATGACCTGTGAATGTATAAATACGAGTTTCATCCTCTATTTCCCAAAGAATAACTTCACCGTTGGTTGTTCCTGCTGCTGCTAACTTCCCAGTTGGGTTAAGTGCTACACATCTAATTGTCCCAAAGTCTTCTCGGAAAGCGGACTTAGCCAGGTCGCATTGAGAAAAGTTAACCTGATGTAAAGGCTTTTCCTGTAAATAGGCTTGCCAAACAGTTAGACCTGAAAAATTATAACCTGTTAAATCTGCTCCTGATTCGCATAAGAGATTAATGATATTCCCAGCAGCATATCCTTGTTGTGAATTATTGCTAATTTCTGAAAGAATATCTTTAAGTTGTAGTGTTAAATTATTGAGATTGCCAAAATAGTATTTTATTTCTGCTAATATTCGTTCAAAAATTATACGTTTTTGCTCTGCCATAATATATTCTTTTGAATTGGCTTTTATCAATGCATGACTGTTAAAAATTAAAAGCTTTTTGGTCTTAATTTCAGAAATTATAGTTGGAATTAATTTCTCAGCCATGTACTCCATGAACAAAGGCTGTAGTGCAAATTTTCCATCTTCAGTATTGGCTATGCGGAAACTTCTTTTAATAAATTGTATATTTTCTGTTATTCTTCTTTTATCTTCTGGAGATAATATATCTTCTTTAAATTCTTCAATTGATACTGGCTGTCTATTAATAGCTAGCCAATACATAATAGATTTTTCAGGGTTAGACAATTTTTGAAATTGTTGATCAAATAGCTGTTCAATACCTTTACTTATCTTTGTTCCTTTTTTCAAGAATTCAGATATATTTGATGAATGTACTAATGATATTTCTCTGGCAACTAGATCTAAAGCTGAAGGATTGCCTTCGTAAAATTTAATTAATTTTCGCCAATCTTGGTCAGAACCTTGGAAATCGCCAAGGGATTCAAAAAGTTGCCTAGCAGATAAAGTATCTAATCCTTCTAATTCAAAAAAACGAACAGGTCTAGTTTTACCAGCAATTTTTTCTAGACTTTCTGCCTTGCTAATTAATGGTTTCTCTCGACTGGTTAATAGCAAGCAGCTTTTATGTTCAGATCTTCCTATTAGCTCTAAGAGCTGACCATAGGGTTCGTACCCTTTTCGATACCGTTTAGTACCATTTTCCCCCTCTAGAATAGTGTCAAAATTGTCTAATATTATTAAACAACGGGATTTATTCAAGTAATTCAAAAGCCTTGATATCTTTTCGTCTACAGTTCTAGGTAAATCAATTTCTTGATTGTTTGACAAAAATCTTATCAAATCTATCATAGTCTCTTCAAAAGGAAGAGAATTTAAAAGTCTACGACCAATAACGTAATCAAATTCATCCTGAATGTTTACAGCTATTTTTTCTGCTAAAGCAGTTTTGCCGATTCCTCCTTTGCCAAACTTTACTGAAAGGTGAGTTTTGCCCATTCCACCCACACCAACAATGGCAATTAATCGACAACGATCCTTAATAATCCAGTTTTTCAGTTTTTCTAGCTTTTCCTGACGTCCAAAGAAAGGTTCATCTGCAAAAGTTGGTATTGTACCCCAATCTTGACGGCAAGAATGAGGCTGATTAGCTATCGAACCATCTAAAATTGTGGTTCTATTTTTTTTAGACTTTCTCAGGTTCTCCTTTTTTTTATTATTTCTTTTCCAACAGTCATTAAATTTTTCTAAGCTTTTTTCTAAATCGGTATCCCATTCATCCCACAACGTAAATGTAAGAGTTAGTTTTGATTCTGGTCTACGTCCTTCAGATTCATAT
>Ga0207419_1002699_pt1 | contig 11329 bp, 8 predicted proteins | sample ElkSloMetagenome_4_FD_184723 | JGI IMG/M metagenome (GOLD analysis project Ga0207419, IMG submission 184723) | Hot spring microbial communities from Elkhorn Slough, Monterey Bay, USA - MD2A (version 2) | ecosystem: Environmental > Aquatic > Marine > Intertidal zone > Estuary: Microbial mat ... | reverse complement strand
AAAATCACTCGTTCGTTACTTAACTTGGGAATGCCATTTTCATACACAATTTCTGCCATCAAAAGCTTTGCTCGGTTTTTACCCAACTCAGGCAGTTGGCGGTTGCGATGGGTCCAAGCTATCCTCATTTTAGATCTAGAAACAGCAGGCCCTTCTGCGCAAAGTGTGTTTAAAGGCACAGGCTCTTTTTCGCTGTTTTTGTCCATGACAGATAGCCAACACATATCTCGTGCTCTATTTCTCTCTTCTTTATTAGTAGGATCAAAAGCTTTTCTAGGGCCAGCTAGCAATATATCTCCATTGGGCAGATACATGGCTCTAGTAAAGCCAAAATGGTTAAAATGCCTAGTTTTAGGACTAATAATTCCGGTGGCGAGTTCTAACTCATACACTTCGCCCATTGGCTTGTCTACAAATAAAATGAATTTACTATCATGCGACCACTCGGGGCGTTCTCCAAAACCACTTACAAGTTTGATATAAGGCGGTAAGTTATCTGATGGATGTCCTGTCTTTTTATCTTGAGCCAATAAATTGAACGATTGAAAAAATATACAAAGAAGGAGGAGTGTTTTCATGGGTTTAACTCATTTATAAGGTTTCTGCTTTTTGGTCTATTTATATGATGTACAGTAGGTTCGTTTCTTTAAATGTAATCAGGTATTTTATAAATTGTGACCTGTGCTTATGGTTAAGGTACCTAAACTGATAGCCAGCAATTGAAAAAAACAAAAAGTTATTCATTGGGCAAATCAAATTTGCCTTACTGTCTCTCAATCATGTTGCCTTTTAGTAACTTCGCATTTAAAAAAATGAAGTAAAATGGGTAAAATTAAACTAGAGGGCTTGGAGTTTTTCGCTTACCATGGTTTCTATAAAACAGAGCGCGAAGTGGGTAGAAAATTCGGCGTAGACATAGAAGTAACGGTAGATTTCTCCAAAGCAGCCAAAGACGATTCTTTGCACGATACCATCAATTACGAAAATGTATATAGGATTGTAAAAGAAGAGATGGCCGTACCTGTAAAGTTATTGGAATTTCTTGCCGATAAAATTTGCACTAAGATTTTAATTTCTTTCCATAACATACAAGATGTGCATATTAGCATAAGAAAATTTAACCCGCCCATTGGAGGCATCTGCAAAAGTGCCACAGTAGAAATGTTTAAGAAAAAGGAAGAATTAGAGAATTAATCCCAAATGATCAAAGAAGCTTTACTTAAAGAAATACCCAGTCCTTGTTATGTGTTAGAAGAGAAAAAGCTGCATAACAATCTCAAGGTTTTAGATATGGTACAAAAGGCGGCAGGTGTCAAAATCATCTGTGCCCTTAAGGGTTTTGCTATGTTCAGTGCTTTCCCTTTGGTGAGTAAATATCTACCGGGCACTACGGCTAGCTCCTTACACGAGGCGAAGTTGGGTTTTGAGGAGTTTGGTGGTGAGGTGCATGCCTACAGTCCCGCTTATTTAGCACATGAGTTTGATGAATTGATGAAGTACTGCGGGCATATTACTTTTAACTCAATCAATCAATTACAGAAATACCACAAGCGGATTATTCAAAGCGAGCATACCATAAGCTGCGCCCTCAGAATCAACCCTGAGTACGCCGAGGTAGAAACCGATTTGTACAACCCTTGTATACCGGGTTCTCGCTTGGGTGTAACTGCTGAACAGCTTGGCGACAGATTGCCAGAGGGCATAGAAGGCCTGCATTTCCACACTTTGTGTGAGAGCAGTGCTGAGTCTTTAGAAAGAACTTTAAACGCTGTGGAAAGTAAGTTTGGGCATTTGCTGCACCAAGCCAATTGGCTAAACATGGGCGGCGGCCATGCCATTACGAGAAAAGGCTATAATTTAGATTTACTGATAACTCTCATTCAAAATTTGAGAAGCAATTACGACTTAGAGATCATCTTAGAGCCGGGCAGTGCGGTAGGTTGGGAAACCGGCTTTTTAAAAGCTACAGTTCTAGACATCGTAGAAAGCCAAGGGGTAAAAAGTGCTATGCTCGATACTTCTTTCTCGGCGCACATGCCCGATACCATAGAGATGCCTTACCAACCCAATATCATCGGGGCAGAAAAGGGAAAAGTAGGAGCACATGTGTATAAAATGGGTGGCTTAACCTGTTTGGCAGGCGATGTAATTGGAGATTATGCCTTCTCAAAACCTTTGCAAATTGGCGATACCATTATTTTAGATGATATGATCCATTACACCATGGTAAAGAATCACACTTTTAATGGGGTAAACTTGCCTTCTATTGGTATTATCAAAGAAGATGGCAGCTTTCAATTGGTTAAGCAATTTGGCTATGAGGACTATAGAGATCGACTCTCATGATTTGTTGTTGAGTCGTTGAGTTGGCACGTTGATTTTATAGGATTTTAACGTACCAACTTCACAACTCAACAAATCTACGATTATTCAATAACTTCAAATTTAGTTTCGAGTCCACCAACGGAGACTTTAAATAAGCCCGGTTCTGTGATCCATTCATTGTTTCGGTTTACAAAGGCCAAATCGTCTGTATGGATTTCGAAATAGGCTAAATAGCTTTGTCCTGGATCAAGGGTGAGTTTCTTACAAGCCCTTAATTTTTTTACCGGAGGCGACATGCTGGCAACTTCATCACTTATATAAACTTGTACCACTTCTTTGCCCGCTCGTTTGCCGCTATTGGTAACCATTACCGAAACTTCTACGCTTTCGCCTAACTTTATTTGTTCAGTGCTCAATTTAAGATCATCGTATTGAAACTTGGTATAACTCAAGCCATGGCCAAACTCGAAAAGCGGAGTTACCTGTTTGGCGTCTTGGTAATGCATTATCTTTTCGCCGTACTTATGATCATAAGGTAAGATGTTGTTTGGGTGCCTTGGGTAAGTAAAGGGAAGTTTACCAGAGGGATTCACTTCTCCAAAAAGAATTTCGGCCAAAGCTTTACCACCTTCATCTCCAGGAAAATAACTATACAGAACAGCTGAAACCATGGGCACCAGTTCTGTGATCAACCTTGGTCTACCTGTTACCATTACTAAAATAACCGGCTTGCCAGTGCCTGCAAGGGCCTTAACAAACTTTCTTTGCGCATTAGAAATGGCCAAATTATAAATGTTTCCTTCATTTTCTTGGAAAGGAGATTCACCCATACAGGCTATAATATAGTCTGCTTCCAGAGCTAATTCTATACTTTCGTTAAGATGGGTTATTTTGTTAAAGCTACAGCCTGGGCTAAAAAGTAACCGTTCTTTGGGGATGAATTTGGATAATGCGCCTGCTATGCCGTTTTCATCTTCTAAAACAGTCTTTAATTTCTTGTAAACCTCGCCATTGAGCGCTTCTACAGAACTCGCGGTTGGGCCTGTAACTAAAACTTTAGCATCAGTTGGCAAAGGCAACACTTTTCTTTTGTTATTTAATAAAGTGATGGATTCCCTTGCAGCATCTAGCGCTACACCTTCAGAATCTAATTTTGAAATCCCTTCAGGGTCAGTGTTGTCTTGTTCAAAAAGGCCAAGTTTAAATTTGAGGGTAAGTATGCGCTCTACAGCTTCATCAATTCTATTGATGCTAATGGCCTTTTCTTTTACTAGCTTAGTAATTACTTCGTTAAAATTGTTGTTTTCAGAGTCGATCACTATATCCACTCCTGCATTTATGGTGAGTTGTATGGCTTCCTCGTAAGAGTTGCAAATATGGTGTACTTCGTGTAAGCAATAAATGTCTTTCCAATTAGTAATCAGCACATCTTTAAAACCCAATTCTTTTCTTATCACCTCAGACAGATAGTGTACATCGGCTAATAAAGGTATACCGTTAATTTCTGCGGCGCTTACCATCATGGAAGCGGCGCCGTTTTCTATAGCAGCTTTAAATGGCGGCAAATAATATTCTCTCACAAAATACTCAGGCATTAAAGTAGACTTGTGGTTAATGCCTTTTTGGGTTGAGTTATAGCCAATAAAGTTTTTGATGCAGGCAGCTATTGTATCGTTTTGGTTTGATCCGTTTTGCTGGTATCCATCTAAAAGCGCATTTCCTAGTTTTATAGAAAGGTGAACATCTTCGCCAAAAGACTCCCAATGCCTTGGCCAAAGTGGGTTGCGCCCCAAATCTAAAGAGGGCGAAAAAATCCATTGAAACCCCATTTGCCTAATGTCGGCGGCTTCAGTTATTCCTACTTTTTTTGCGAGTTTGGGATTCCAAGTGGCTGCCAAGCCAATTTGTTTAGGAAAACGATTTAGATCTGTAAAATAGGGGGTGCCATCTACCAAGTCTAAACCAAAGATAAAAGGTATTTTTTCGGGACTTTTACTACGGCATCTTTTTATCTTTTCTAGCATTGCCTTGCAATCGTCTTGTGAGATTTTAGGCATATGCTCGTAGAGAAATCCACTGTAAAGACTATCAGAGAGGGCCTCTTCAGAAGAGATTTCCAATGGAGTTTTCACTTCATTATCTTCATTTATCTTAAGTATCGAGGTAATTGGCGCCAAGGTCATCTGCCCAATTTTTTCATCTAAAGAAAGCTTTTTGAGTAGTTGCTTTGCTTTTTTTCTGTAGGCGTGAGTGCCATCGTTTTGAGCGTGATTGATGCGGTTAATTGGCATAATATCTACTTGAGTGAATAGTGAATATTCTAATCTATAACATTAAGTTCAATGGCATCATAGTTTACAGAAGAAGGGCCTACCATAATATCAAAAGTACCTGCTTCGACTACATATTGCATGTCTATGTTCCAAAATTTAAGCATTTCGGGCGTGATATTAAAGGTTACCGTTTTGCTTTGCCCCGGTCTAAGGTTTACTTTTTGAAAAGCCTTTAACTCCATAACAGGTCTAGTCACCGAGCTTACCTTGTCTCTGATGTACAATTGTACAATTTCATCTCCTCTAAAATCTCCTGTATTGGTCACAGTAACTTCTATACTGGTTGACTGATTTTTGGTAATGGTATTATCCAAAAGGGTTAATCCGCCATACCTAAACGTAGTGTACGATAAACCGTAGCCAAATGGAAAAAGCGGAGAATTTTCGCTATCCATATAATCTCGTGAGGCGGTGGGCTTATGGTTGTAGAAAGTTGGCAGATGGCCCACAGAGCGAGGAAAAGTACAGGGCAATTTACCCGAAGGATTGATCTCACCAAATAACACATTGGCCAAGGCGTTTCCATTTTCTTGTCCTAAGTACCAGCATTCTAATAGCGCATGGGCATCTTTAGCAAGGTTGTCAATTTTTAATGGCCTGCCATTGAATAAGACCACTACCACTTGTTTACCTGTTTGGATGATGCGCTTAAAAAGTGCTTCTTGCCTCCCGAAAAGCGAGAGCGAGGTGCGGTCGCCCAAGTGCTCATCTGACCAAGCTTCTCTTGAGGTAAGTTCGTTACCGCCAAGTACCAAAACCACTAAATCGCTCCTCTCTGCAATGGTTACAGCGTGCTCGATGCGCCTTTGATCATCTAATGGATTGGGCAATTCAATCGGGTCCCAATACCAGCTACCGGGCTCGGTAATGCGGCAGCCCTCGCTGTAAACTACTTCTACATCTTCATTTTCTAAGTAATTTTCTATGCCTTGCAAAGCTGTAATGTAGTAAGGAGGTACATCGCTGTAACCTCCTAAAAGCGTTTTATTGGCATTTGGGCCAATTACGGCGATGGTTTTATAATCGTCGGGGTCTAGCGGTAATAAGTCATAATCGTTTTTTAAAAGTATCATGGATTTCTCAGCGGCTTCTAGTGCCAATCTGCCGTTTTTTTCGGAGCCCACAAACCGGTCTGCATAGTCGGAATTAACGTAAGGTTCATCAAAAAGGCCCAACATAAACTTAGCCCTTAGCTGTCTTGCTACTGCACTATCTAGCATGGCCATAGGCAATTCTTCATTTCGGAAAATTTCTAGTAATTGAGGGTAGTCTACTTTATCGGGTAGCTCAATGTCAATGCCTGCTTTAAATGCTGTAAGGGCGGCCTCTTTGCTATCTTGCACTACAAAATGCCTGTTATACAAATCGCTGATACCTCCATAATCAGATACTACATAACCGTCAAATCCCCATTCTTTACGGAGCAACTCATTGATTAGCCAATTATTGGCATGAGAGGGTACACCATCGATTTCGTTGTAAGATGCCATAACACTCTTTACATTGGCTTCTTTTACAGCACGCTCAAAAGGAGGGAAGAAGATTTCTCGCAAGACCCTTTCAGAAAGATTGGCGGGTGCAGTATTAACGCCTGCTTGGGGCTGCCCGTGGCCTGTCATGTGCTTGAGTGTGGCAAGTAGATGTTTGTCATCAATTTCTTCAGGATCATCACCTTGTAAGCCTCTAATAGCGGCAAGACCCATTTCGGACACTAAGTGTGGATCTTCACCAAAAGTTTCTTCAAAACGACCCCAGCGAGGATCACGGGCCACATCTACTACAGGGCTTAATGCTTGGTGAGCGCCTCTTGAGCGGGTTTCTTCAGCTACGAGTTCAAATATTTCTTGTATCAATTCAACATCCCAACTACTGGCCAAAGCAATGGGCTGGGGAAAAGAAGTGCTGCCTTTGCCAGCATGACCGTGCAAGCATTCTTCATGAAAAATGACAGGGATGCCTAAGCGCGTATTTTCTACAAAATACCTTTGAATGGCATTGGTTAGCTCTGCCATTTCTCTAGGGGAGCGATTGTTGAGTAGGTTTCGATTGAGTGCTTCGCTTGGCCTGCCGATTTGCCCGATGCCGTTTGGTAGGTTTTGAGCTGCTTTATTTGCATCGAAATTGCCAAACTCATCTAGAATTAATTCATTTTTTTGAGTCCAAATGCACCAAGTTTGTGCTACTTTTTCTTCTAGTGTCATTCGGCCTAAAAGGTCATTTACCCTTGTGGTAATGTCATTTCGGTCGTTTTTGTAGGGGGGGAGGTTGCGGCGTTGGGCAGATAAAGTGCCTATGGAAAGCCACAAAAATATTATGAAATAAAGTCGTGTTTTTTTGAGCATATATTTTAAAAAATTGCCCAATGGGGCCATGCCTGTTAAAAATTGAGATTAGAAACGATATCGCAATTTATAAAGAGTTTTTATTGATTGAAACGGCTTTGATTAATTCTACTATCTAAATATAAATTGTTACGTTTGTTTATTCGCAGTTATATGCGCTTTTACTATTCAATATTTAGAAGAATTTATTAATGAAACTACTGTCAATAGGTACTCTTATTTTTTTTACAAGCATGTTATGTGCTTTTCAGATCAAGAGTCTCAGCCCCGAACAAGAAATCACCCAACTCCTTAACGAGTTCCTCCAAAAAGTAGATAAAAAGGAAATGCATGATCGCTTTTGGGGAGAAGATTTGGTCTATACTAGTTCAGGCGGAGAGCGCTTTGGTAAAGATAAAATCATGCAAGGGTTTGATGCAGAAGAGGAAGAAAGCAGTGAAGAAGCAACCGTTTCTTATTCTTCAGATGAAGTGGAGGTAAAAGTTTTTGGAAAAGTGGCAGTGCTAACCTTTCAATTAGTAGCCGATACAGATGAAGGAATTAGCCGCTATTGGAACAGCGGCACTTTGGTAAAAAGAAAAGGCTCGTGGAAAGTGGTGGCTTGGCAGGCGACCATTGCGAAGGAATAATGTCTACTTTTAACCCTAGCCCTAGCAAGGGTTCAGAACCCTTACTAGGGCCGGGGTTAGATCAAAATTTACATCGCATCTGTAATTTAATCTCAGAACGGCGAGGACCATCAATTTCTTCTAAACCTGAACCAACGGTATTTCGGTCATACCAACGCGTTATTGCATACCTTGCCCATAGGTCAATATTTTTTATCGGTCTCCATTTAAGCAACAAATAATTGCGAACGCCCTCTCCGTAATAGGCAGGAATAGAAAAGGCATATAGTACATCTTTTTCATAGGCATACTGTCTGGTGTCGTAATCGTCGGTATCGAAAAAAGCGGCACGGGCAGCTACGCGCAATTTGCCAAAATCCCAGACAATATCTTGCATCAAGGCGAAACCTTCAGAATATAAATTGCCTTGCATGCGCTCACTGTATTGTATTCTAGATCTTAAAGAAATTTGCTTGCTGGCTTTGTAGTCTAAGTTAAAGCGCCAGTCTTTCCTGACAACAGGTACCAAAAAATCAAAAGCAGTGGTATTGTCTTTTAGGTTTCTTTCCCTATTCTCAAACCTGTATTGCAAGTAGCAACGGAGTTGTCTGTTGGGTTTGTAGCCTAGCCTTGCCAAATATTCAAAACCGCTAGAAGGAGCATCGGCTTGGTAACGCAACCACGGGAACTGAAAGTTATCGTAGTAAGCTGCCAAGGTCCATTTTTTAAAGGGTTTAAGTTTGATGCCCCAATAAAGCCCCCGTTCATTATTTGCACGCGTGCCCTCACTCAGCGCATTGCCATATACCGAATGAAAACCTCTATGGTAATTTCTATATACAAAAGCCAATTCGGCATGTTTACCAAAACCTGCCAAGACACCGCTGATTAGCCCAAGGTATTTGCCCTGTGAGAGTGCCGCTTCTCCAAAAAAAGAGAAATTTTGCCAGTAAAAGCTGTAGTTAAAACCAGTATTGATCAATCTTTGGCCAGCAAATTCGAATTGATTGTAATCAGATGGCCTTCTTTGTATGGGTAGTCCGTATTGCGTAAATAATCCGGTAGTTCCAATCTCTAAAAAAGGCAACTTATAATTGAGGTGGTAACCACCAGATATTTCTGAAAGACTTTGTTTTCTTCCTAACTCTGTAGCAGTTCTATGCAAACCGCTTTGTGAGATACTGCTTGCATGGTCACCGATTATAGAGTCTGTTTTAATGTTGGCACTTAGATTTTTGGAAGAAAAAAACGTGGTGAGTTGCGTGTTCTTAGCTACTTCTAAAGTAGCGGCGCCTCCTCGTAAATAGCCAAATTCAGCCGCAGAGGTAAATGGAATTACGCCACGTGTACTTCGCCTTAGGCCTTGAACAGTTTCTGCGCCCTTACCTAGTTGAAAACCACCCGCCAATAATAAGCCTTGTCCTACTTGTATTTGATAATCGCCTAAACTTAGTGCTTTGAGTTTGCCCAAATTGTAACGGGTGTAATGCCAAGAAATAAAATCAGAAAGGTATGTTTTGTTGGCTCTGCTCCACCGTAATCTCTCCCCAGCATCTTTTTCTAAGGTAAAGCCTAGGCTAAAATCTTTGGTATGGCTCATTCGCAGTCTGTATAAAAGTCTGGCATTGCTTCCTAAATAGCCATTGCCCTCATCGCTCCGGTAACCTCTTTTTTGTTCAGGAATGGATTGGTACCTCACAAAAAAATATTTGTTTTTTTCTTCTTTCACTCTTTGCCAAAAGCTTTGTGCGCTCTGCTTTTCTGTAATATGCACAAAGGGTAAGATTTTATGGATGGTGCTAGGGTCAAATCCTGGTACGGCTTGCAATTCTAATAAGCTGATGAAATTGCCAAAGCGGTTTCTGTAATCAAAAAAAGCAGCCAACTGCCCTTCGCTCAAAAGTTGTAGGTCTGCCAGTTCTTGCCTTGTGCACTTGTTTAAGTTGATAGGTTGTTGGTAGTACTGATAGAGCAAATCTATCATAGACTCTAGGTCACTTTCTTCTTCGGCATCAGGTAAAAATCGGTCAACTAGCGCTTCGGTGTCTGCTTCATCTTGTGCATGAGCTAGCTTAAAACAGTTACCTAGCCACAGAAAGGCCAACATCAGATAAAAATTACTTGCCTTCATCAGCAGTTAGGATATCAGATTTCTTTTTAGCTGATTTGAAATGAAATACCAAGGTTACTTGATGGGTATTGCCCAACCTAGGAATGTTTGACATGGCATAATGCACCATCATTTTCTTTAAGGTAAATGAGCTCCCCCAATGCATAGAACCTGTGCTACTGTCTATGCCAGTTCGAACGGCCAATTGCGGAGTAAGCAGGTATTGACAACCCGCTCTAAAACTTACCGAATGTTCTACTTCTTTTACCAAATCTGCTTGTAAAGTGAGGTTTTGAACGGGTAAAGTCCTAATGCCTAATGAGATAGCAGAAGGAAGCTTTTGAATGAAATCTTGGGTTTGAAATCCCGCTTGGGTAATATTATTGGCATAAGCACCGAGCCATAGGTTTTTGGAAAGTTGTGTGATTACGCCCACATCAAAATTAGGAATAAATTTACTGCCTATACCCAAGGCGTTGATTTGCAAAAGATTGCTGCGAAATCCGATTTTTACCCCTTCATTTTTTATGGCAAAGGCGGCAGAAATTTGCTGTTCACTGTAAATTTTATCTCCAAAGCGCATAACAGAAAAAGCAGCATTGCCAATTTGGGTAGGTAGGTTAACGCCAAAACCAACGCTATTGAACATCCCTCCAAACTGACTTTTTATGCCAGAAACTACTTGCATGTTATTGGCGAAACCAAGACTGGCTACATTACCAAAAATGTTTTCGGCTTGTTGCCCGGCGGCTTGGGTCTGTCCCATACCACCGCTTTCTGCCCCAAAATCTGAAAAAAGTGCTTGAGCATGTATTAGGGGAGCATTCTTGAGTGAAAAAAATAGAATGAGCCAAATGATGTTTTTCATGTGCAAGTAATGCACAATTATGGGCTCTATTGCTTTAAGGTGTCTGGCTTAGATGTAAAGAAAATACTATAATTTGAGCATTCGGTGTGCGTAAAGTAAACCAGAGATAGAAATCGCATCGGTAATCTTGCCTTGCTCAATCATTTTTATGGCTTCTTTTAGGGGCAGTTTTTTGATTTCTAGCTTTTCTGTATCGTCAGTTTCTTGTTCGCCTTGGGTCAATTGCTCTGCTAAAAAAATGAAGCCTTCCTCGTCGGTTACAGAATTGGATGTATGGATTCTCATTAATTTCGTCCATTTTTCAGCACTCAGTCCGGTTTCTTCTTTCAATTCTCGCTTTGCTGATTCTAATATATCGCCATCTCTAGGGCCACCTCCCATTGGTATTTCCCAACTGTATTCACCTAAAGTGTAGCGATATTGGCCTACAAGCCAAGTGTTTAGGTTTTCGTCTAGAGGTACGATGCCCAATGCTTTTGTCTTAAAAGTTATTTTGCCATAAATCCCTTTTCCGCCATTCGGATTGATCACAGCGGCCTCACTAAGGTTTATCCAAGGATTGTCATAAACTTGTTTTACACTTAAAGTTTTCCAAGGACTGTCTATTGGGTCTTTCAATGTAAATTATTTTTGACTAATTACTGATTTTTATCGTTTTCTTCCTCAGGCTCATCGTTTGAAAAAATGTTCTCATTTTCCATAAAGTTGCGGTGCAATTTTCTTTTAAAGTTTGTTAAAACCCT
>Ga0207419_1002698_pt1 | contig 11331 bp, 8 predicted proteins | sample ElkSloMetagenome_4_FD_184723 | JGI IMG/M metagenome (GOLD analysis project Ga0207419, IMG submission 184723) | Hot spring microbial communities from Elkhorn Slough, Monterey Bay, USA - MD2A (version 2) | ecosystem: Environmental > Aquatic > Marine > Intertidal zone > Estuary: Microbial mat ... | reverse complement strand
TTTCAGAATTAGGATTTAGAATGCTTTTAGTATTTTTGAAGAAAACTAAACAACCATGCCGGAAGACATTCTTGCAAAGATTAAAGACAAATACGCTGAACTTGGCGAAAACCCAAAACCCTATCTTGAAGGACTTTTATATTCAAAACCGATAACGTATTGGGATTATGTCGATGTAGATGCTTTGCTTTCTCTTCAGAAACCGAGAACAAATTTTAAAGATGAATTTGTTTTTATAGTTTATCATCAAATCACAGAATTAGTGTTGAAATTGATGATCCATGAGGTTGAACAAATCGTTGAATCTAATGAAAACATTGAAAATTCACTAAAGGAAAAACTCAGACGTCTGATTCGTTACACCGATATGCTCATCACCTCTTTTGATGTAATGAAAGAAGGTATGAGTCATGAAGACTACAACAAGTTTAGATTGACCCTAACTCCTGCCAGCGGTTTTCAAAGCGCCCAATTCAGATTTCTCGAGATATATTGCACCCCTATTTTAAATTTGATTCATAAGGAAAAGCATTCAGAATTATCCGATGATCCAGACGCCAATGACTATCTGGAGCATGTTTACTGGCGTTTGGCAGGTTACAATCCTAATACAAAATCAAGAAGTACTACGCTCAAATTGTTTGAAGATAAATACTTAAGTGTATTCGCCGAATATATTGATAAAGCCAGAAATAATACCGTTTACGATAAGTTTAAGCAAGTAAAAGATCCATCTGATGAGCTTATTAAATTAATGAAAACTTTTGATAACGCTTACAATGTAAAGTGGCCATTAGTACATTACAATACAGCAAAATTCTTCCTGACGAAAAAAGGAGAAGCCAAAGCCGCTACTGGTGGTTCCGAATGGGAAAAGTACTTACATCCTAAATTTCAAAAGCGTACTTTCTTTCCTGATCTATGGGAAAACGATTCTATCTTAGAATTTGACAATTAGGTATAATTTTTGATTAAGTTAGCGATATGAGATTCATTTTGGTTAATATTTTGGCTCTTTTTACTATAACCTTAAGTTATGGACAGGAGTTCGATTTACCAGAACTAAGTCCTTTTGAACTATCTCCTCAAATTCAATCACCACTTTATCAGAATTTTTATACTAGTGATTTTGACTTGTTGGTTAAAAACGTTAATGTGTTTGCTTCCCCTAAAAAACAAGTCGATTTTAATTTTGTTGAAGCTTCTTCTGATAAAAAAACTAGATATGCCAACAAATACTTTAATGAGGCTATCAGCCGACAAATGGCTCAATATTCAAACTTTAAAATAGAAATAGATAATTCAAAGAACCTTTTTATGGATTATCATGAAGAACCTATTTATTCAGGGCTTAATCGGGTTAGAAATGATGCTTTTATTGAAGCAAATCGCCTGAATCCCGGATTCAGAGGCAGTGCACCACTACTCTATGCTCCAAGTCTTTCTCAAAGGCGTGGTGTGATGTGGTAATATCTCTCTCTTAAAACTCATACCTTACCCTAAGCCCAACTATTCTTGGTAAAACGATGTATTCATTAGTGGTATTAAAATTTTCACTAAAGCTATCATTATTAATGCTTCTGACATCTAGTAAGTTTTGGGCCTGCAAAGTGAATTCCCAATTGCTGTCCGGTTTTTGATAACTCAAACTTGAATTTAAAAAGGCGTATTCGTTTGAAATGGTATTCTCAGTATCTCTGTAATTGAAATAGTTGTAATCCGCCTCTAAAGTAAAAGTTTTTAAAAACTCATAATCCAGTTCTATAAATGGCCTGTCTGTTAAAAAAGTGCTGATGTTATTGGCATTGTCGTATCGGTTTCTAGTGTAATTGTAACCCAATTCTACATTAGGTCCTTTTTTAAAATTTGTTCTTACACTGGCTTCATAATTTTGAGTAAAACTTTCAGAATTCCGGATTTCGCTATTAAACTGATTATTTAAATCGCTAAAACTGAAGCGTGTTGAAGCTTCAAACTGAATTTTTTTGAATCGCTTAGAAAAACTTCCAAAAGCTGAAAAGGTTTCATCAGGAAAATTACTACTGATATTGAAAGGTGTAGAAACCTGATTGATGGCCACAATTTGTGCGTCACTTTTTATGCCATTTATGCGTTTGGTATAGTTCAAATTGGCATTGATATTTACATAATTGAACATATTAAAATTGAAATATGACAATGTGTAGCTGTTAGCTATGGCATTTTCTAAAGTTCTGTTTCCTCTGAACAAGCTGTTGTAATTGTTAAACACAAAGGCTTCAGCGTAATTATTGACATCGGTGTATTCTGCAGTCATGGCATAATTAAATCTGAGACTTTCCGTTCTCCTGAAATTGTAAACGGCTAAAACTTCGGGAAGCAATTGCCATTCATTTAAAGTGGACTGAAAACCTAATTGATCTGTGCTCAGGTTAAAATTATGCAGCGTTACTCCTGGTGTAGCCGTAAAATTCCCCTTTACAAATTTATACCTGGCGCCAACAAAAGCATCTGTAAATCTAAAATTTACATCATTGATCAAGGAAAAACTCTCACCTTCTACTTCAGGTGTTTGTGCAAAATCAAGGCGATTGCCATTGTCTAAAATCTGAAAAATATTACTATTGAAATTTTGATCCGAGTGAGTGATACCAATACTAAAATTGATATTGCTTTTTTTGGTCAGGACTCTATAATAATCTACAACCGCATCAATTTTATTAGTTGTCACCATTTTACTTTGGTTAATGTTGAAATCAGATTGATTGGAATCGGCATTTAAAATTCCAGCAAAAGGCAAAAAGTCCAGAATGGCCTGATAAAACGGGTCTTCTTTTTGATAAAGATATTGCGCCTGACCAGCGAATACATTTTTATCGTCTAAAGTATAATAGGCGTTTACGTTTTGATTCACAGAATTAGGTTGGTTATTTCTGTTTTCAAGTATATTGTTATCAATCACACTATTGTCAATATTGGTAAATTGAGAAAACTGACTGGTATTTTCAACCTGATCTGAAATTTTTATGAGCGCATCGTAATCCAGCTGAAAATTGAGATTAGGTTTATAGATGCTACTTAATTTAAATAATCCTAACCTGTTTTCCTGAATAGAATTGCTTTGGAGGTTTTCAATACTTTGCGTATCCTGATTTTCACCTGTACCAATAAATTGTCTTCGGGTTTCCGTTTCAAAACCTGTCCTGTTTCCTGAAAAAATGCCAAAGCCACTAAAGCTCCATTTTTTATTGGGATTATATGAAAAATTTGCTGCAGCAAAATCATTTTCAACCAGATTGGCTTGATTTGTTGGCCTCAGTAAAGCGCCTAATCCTGAATCTGAAATATTGAAGCGGGTACCGCCTTTTTGATTGAAATTTCTAAATCCTCCTGTAAATTTGAAGTAATCTCTAAAGGACAAAACAGATTCACCGGTATTATTGAAGTTTGATATGATATTGATACTATATTTTGGGCTGTAATAAAACAATTTAGGGTTGGCAACATACCTTAACTCATCACCGCCATAACCTAATCCTGAATTAACTTCTCCAAACCAAAATTTCTTTTTACCTTCTTTTAATTTAATATTGACGGCCACATTATCCTGGTCATTTCCCAAACCACGCATCTGGTCTACTTCATTAAAATTTCTCAGCACTTCAACTTTACTCACGGCGTCTGAAGGAATGTTTTTGGCGGCCAGTTTAGAATCACCATCAAAAAAATCTTTACCTTCAACCATCAGTTTCTGGATGGCCTTCCCTTCTACTTCAATTTCACCTTCATCATTGATGTCCATGCCAGGTAAATTTTTGATGATATCTTCAAGTTTTTCTTCATTACCCCTCGAAAAAGAATCTGCATCATAAACAATTGTATCTCCTTTTATACTTACCGGCATGTCATACACTAACTCTACATCATCAAGCGTATTAGATTTTTCTTTCATGACAAATTCTCTTTGAATCGCCTCCTCTACTCCTTTGGTATTGATATCATCTATAAGGGTTTGCATTCCTAAAAAGGTGATTTCAACCGTATAAACATTATCCTTTGGCAGTTTAATTTGAAATAAACCATCATCATTGGTGATACTATAAGTAACTACTTTTTGGGTGTCTTTTTCTTTAGCAATCACACTGGCCATGGCCAAAGGGTTTTGAAGACTGTCGGAAACTTTACCAATAAGTTTAATATCCTGAGCACTTGATAAAAGACAAAAGGAAAATAGCATCAAGCTGTAAAGCAGATGTTTACGAGAATAATTATTGAAAATCATTTAGTTACCTATTTTAATTTCGAAATTTCCACCACCTCCTGAGCGATACATACTTTGCATTTCATTGACTTTGTCCATCATGATCTTTTTGTATTCATCTCGGGAGACAGATTTACCTTTTGTTGGCACATCTATTTCAATAGGTTCTTTAGGATTAAGTATAATTTTAGAACAAAGCATAGTGGTCTTGCCAGATTTCAATTCCAGGATAAGACCCGGTAAGCCCCAATATTCGTCAGGACCTGTTTTTATAGGAATTTGAGGTGTGTACCATGCTACAATTTTCTTTTCTTTAGGTAATTTCAATTCATCTATTGGTGAAACGATGGTGTCTGATTCACTTTTCTCCTTCTTATTTTTTCTTTCATATTCCGTAAATTCCAGACTATCTATTTTCTGGCTGGCAATGGCTTTAAAGACGACGTATTGTCCAATTTGTTTACTTTCATTGACCAATTCCCATTCAATATTTTCAAGCTCATCTTCTATAAGAAAAGGTTTTCCGAAAAATTCTGTTTCTTCTTTATACCGATTAGACTCTATATTTTTATAGCGTTTACCACCGGTAAAACTTCCCATAATCATCGAAAATCCCCCGGCAGCACCGGCAGCATCAAGGCTTTGCTCTTCCTGATAGATAGATTCGTTGTCGTTGAATGTTAAGGTGTAAGTTTTTTCAAACTGTTTTTTAAGCATCGACTGGATTTGCTGTTGCATTTCGGGGGTTATTTGTTTACTATCCATTTTCAAATCTACGCTGGTTTTTGTCTTGTAAGTAGCAACTCCAGAGATGTTTTGTGCATTTGCAGTAAGGGTAAGAAAAAGTAAATAAGTAAAAATACGCATCATAGTTTTTGTAATAGACGAATTATATTGATAGATGTTACAATATTAGGGTAAATGATTTAAAAACATCTTTTAAATGTTAAATTCCAACAAAATGAATCTATTCCATGCAGTAATTTTCATAAGTTCATTTATATGGATAAATGGATTGTAATAATTAATGTGATTGCAGTAGTTTTCACGATTGTCGGATTATTTTTCGGTTATTATTTCTTTCTATTTTTAATTATACCACTTGGATTCAACTTTTTTAACCAAAAAAACAAAAAATCATGAATGATAAAACACTCTCTCAAAGAATGAATGAACTTAAAGAACAAGGCTACACAAAAGATTTTAATGTTGTAGATGATAAAATTGTAAATTCTAAAGATAAGGATTCTTATCTCCCAGATGATTTTAACGTCGATAAGTTTTACAGATTTGAAGGTATGACGAATCCTGCTGACAATTCTATACTATATGCCATCACAACCTCTAATGGAACAAAGGGTTTACTTGTAGATGGTTATGGGACTTCAGCAGGTCAAGTTTCTGATGAACTCAGAAAAAAACTAAATCGATAAGGCGTTAAATATATATTAAGCTCTCTTAAAGACTAAGCTTAAATCTTTTGACTATACTATATTTGTATAGAAATAAAAAAAACTATAAATAAAAACTATGAGCTACTTAAATTTAGATAAGACAAAAACAGAAAACACCGTTAAAGAGTTGAACGTGTTGTTAGCTGATTATCACTTGTACTACCAAAAATTGAGAAATTTTCACTGGAATGTTGAAGGTAAAAATTTCTTCGATTTACATGAAAAATTCGAGGAAATGTACGATGAAGCTAAAGAGAAAATAGATGAAATTGCTGAAAGAATATTAACTTTAGAAAATACACCTGTGAGCAATTTATCTGAATATTTAAAACTAACTAATGTAGAGGAATCACCATCAGATCATGATGATATGAAAATGGTAGATGTTTTATTAAACGATCATGGCATCATTATTAAGCAAATGAGAAAAATAGTAGATGTTGCTGATGAGGCTAATGACGAAGGAACCATTGATTTAATTGGAGCCTATATTAGAGAATTAGAGAAAACAAGTTGGATGTTAGATACTTGGACGAAAAAGTTAAGATAATTAGATGTTAACAAATCTAATTTTCCAAAATCAGACTGAAAGCATTTTGGATAATACCCATGATGCGTGGTCTGATCTAAATACCAAATTACAAGATTGGGTAGATTCTGCGATAATGAATCTACCTAATTTTATTTTAGCCATAGTCATATTTATACTATTTATAGTATTAGCTAATATTTCTGCAATAGGCATTAGTAAAATTATAAATAGAACACGCGCCCAAGAATCCGTTAGAGTTGTTGCAATAAGAATATACAAAGCTGTTGTTGTACTTCTAGGTTTTTTTATTGCCTTAGGAGTCATGGACTTGAGTACTGTGCTTACTTCTGTGTTGGGTGCAGCAGGTGTTGTTGGTTTAGCCGTCGGTTTAGCTCTACAGGGAACGCTTAACAATACCTTTTCTGGTGTTGTATTGAGTTTTATGCCTAAAATTCAAATCGGGGATTGGATTGAAACCAATGATTTTTCGGGTTTTGTCACAGATATCAATTTAAGATATGTTACTTTGAAAACGGCAGATCAAAATTTAGTGGTAATTCCTAATTCAAAAATTGTGGAAAACCCATTTAAAAATTATAGCACAGATCGAAGAAGTATTGCAATATTAGGATGTGGTGTTGGCTACGAAAGTGATTTAGATTTTGTTGAAAAAATTACTATAGAAGCAATTTCCAATACTTTTGAGCAAAATGTAAATGAAAATATTGATTTCTTTTATACCGAGTTTGGTGACAGTTCGATTAACTATCAACTCAGGTTTTGGATAAAAGAAGCTAATGCTAAAGATGAATTTATTGCGAAACATAAGGCCATTAAAGCAATTAAGAAAGCCTATAATGAAAATGATATCAATATACCATTCCCTATTAGGACTTTAGATTTTGGAAAAAATAAATTTAGATCTGAAACTCTAAATATAAATAGACTTAATGAAGATTAGGACTTACCAGCATTCCTTCATACAAATCTTCATAATCTTTTATCACATTATTAATGTCAAATTGTTCTGCTATTAATCTGGCATTATTTCTAAATTTTTGATGTGTTTCAGGGCTGCTGAGTATTTTTAAGGCGTTTGTTGCCATGTCTTCAATATCACCAACATCACTAAGATATCCAGATTTGCCTTGAATGTTTACTTCTGGTAGACCACCAGTATTTGTTGATATTATCGGCACTCTATGTGCCATGGCTTCTAATGCAGCTAGTCCAAAACTTTCTTTTTCAGAAGGAAGTATAAATAAGTCTGAAAAGCAAAGTATTCTTTCTATATCGTCACTTTTTCCCATGAAAATTACTTTGTCGCGTACTCCTAAATCTATAGCAAGGTTTACCGCTTTATCTCTTTCCGGACCATCACCAATTATAATGAGTTTAGCTTTCTTAGAATTCAATATTTTGGCAAATACTTTGATAACATCTTGAATTCTTTTTACCGGCCTTAGATTACTAACATGAGTTATAAGAAATTCATCTTCATTAGCCATAGTATGGCGCTTGCAGTCTTCATTAGAGTCATTTAGATTTTCAAAATCAATGAAATTTGGAATGACATTTATCTCTTTTTTAATATCAAATATCCGTAGCGTATCATCCTTTAGGCTTTGCGAAACAGATGTTACAGCGTCGCTTTTATTTATACTAAAATTTACAGCACCTTTATAAAAACTATGACTTCCTACAAGCGTAATATCCGTACCATGAAGCGTAGTCATCATTTTAATATTATACCCATCTTCTTTGAGCATTTTTTTTGCCATATATCCTGCGTAAGCATGTGGAATAGCATAGTGAACATGTAAAATGTCTATTTTGTTATTTTTGATCGTATTTACGAGTTTAGTTGACAATGCCAATTCATAAGGCTGATAATGAAATAACGGATATTCAGGAACAGAGACCTCATGAAAATGAATATTGGCTGTCAGATATTTTAATCTAACTGGTTGTTTATAAGTAATAAAATGTACTTCATGTCCTCTGTTGGATAATCCAATACCAAGCTCTGTTGCCACTACTCCACTCCCACCAAAGGTTGGATAACATACTATTGCAATTTTCATTAAATGGATTTGATTTTAAATATAGCTTTATTTAAATTGATATATATAATAGACTCAAATAAAAAATAAAGTCAATGTAGAAAAATTCTTTATTTTTCTATACTGTCGTAAATAACTTTTTGAATTTCAGTTCTTATATTTTCAGTAATTAGATCGGTGTTTTCCATGTCAGGATGAATGCGATTGGACAAAAACACATATATAATCTCTTCGTCTGGATCTGCCCAAGTGTAAGTTCCCGTAAAGCCACTATGACCAAAGCTATTCATTGATAGACAACCACAGGTTGGTCCTTCTTCTTCTAGCTGAGGCTTATCAAAACCAACGCCACGTCTTACATCTTCATCACAATAATAACAAGTGTTGAATTTTTCAATGGTTTTAGATTTTAGAAGTTTAGCATCACCGTAGATACCTCCATTTAAATACATTAGCATAAATTTTGCCACATCTTCTGCATTTCCAAACAAACCTGCATGTCCTCCTATTCCACCCATTAATGCAGCGCCTTGATCATGCACATCACCCTGCAAAAGTTGATTTCTCCAAAGGATATCATCCTCTGTTGGCACGATTTGATTTAAATCAAAGTATTTTTTAGGTTTAAATTTTAATTTACTTATTCCCATTTTATTGTAAAATCTATCCTCTATAAGATAATCTAGTCCTGAATTGTATTTACGTTCAATTATTTTTTTTAGAAAATAATATGGCAAATCACTGTACTTATAGTCTTTACTTTCTCTTAAATCGCTTTGTATTATTTTAAGATAAATGCTGTCAGTATAGTCATTTCGAATATACATGTTATTGGCTACATTTGTAGTATGTGTTAAATCTATTCTATCTGTGTAATAATTGTCAAATTCCTCTAAAGTGTCATAATAAAAAGGAATCCAGGCTTGAAGTCTGGCATAATGAGAAAGCATTCTTTTAAAGTTTATGTCAGATTTGTTTGTTCCTAATAACTCAGGTAAATGCTTCGACAAACTATCGTTAAGGTCTATTTCTCCTTTTTCTTCCAATTCCATAAATAACGGAAGAGACACAAGTATTTTGGTAAGTGAGGCAAGGTCGTAAAGGTCATTTGATTTTACTTTTTGCTTTTTTTTATATGTGTGATGACCAAAATTTTTGTTGTAAATCGTTTTACCATGCCTTGTAATTAAAACCTGAGCTCCAGGCGTCATTTTTTCAGAAATCGCAAAATTTACAATTGAATCTATTTTATGCTCAAAGTTTGGATCAATCCCTTGATTTTCTGCAAAATCAAATCCTAATCTACCAGTAGAATATTGAGTATAACCTGATCCCACAGGGTATAAATTATTCACGCTAACAGGGAGTTTACCCATCACAGGTCTTGCTCCAAACATGATTTGTGCAACAGCAGATTGCGCTAAATCTGAATTTTGATAGCCTTGAATAATGCCATGTATATTGACAAAACTTCTGATATTACCCAAGGTATAAGGGCTTGAAAAATTGGCTAAAATCACAGGAACTTTCAAACTAATTTCATGTAGTGCTACCAATTCTTTTTCAGTAAAGTTATATGATTTCCAAGGAGAAGCGTTTGAAGTGTGATGTCCAATGATCAAATAATCATAATTAAATGAAATCTCTATTTTTTCATCTAATAGCAAATTAGTGTTTATACTATCAACTTTTGTATAATCATTTAAAGTTTGAAAAAAAGTGCTGTTGCTATCGCTACCCATTTTCAAATATGCTAATTTTAGCTTATCAAGATTTTTAAAAGGAAGTGTTCCAGAGTTGTTTTTTAACAGCGTTGTGGCCTGAGAAATGGCTTCCATATAAACTGCATCATTTTCAAAGGTATTTAAATCCTGAAATAAGTTGTTGAGTTCTACAAACTTATTTTTAGCGAGTCCTGCTTTGTACTTTGCATACAATATTTTTTTTACGGAATGTGCAAGTCTTTCTTCTGTAATAATCTCTTTTTTATAAGCTTTTTTAATTTTTTTAATACCTTCTGGAATGTCTTCAGAAATTAATAGAATATCATTTCCGGCTAGAAATGCCTGTAAATCGACTTCTCCTGGCTTATCATAAGTAGAAACTCCCTTCATGTTTAAAGCATCTGTAAATATTAAGCCTTGAAAATTTAAACTATCTTTTATAAAATCTGTGATCACCCTTTTTGAAAGTGAAGTTGGCAAACCGTCTTGAGTTTCTAAAGCTGGCACATTTAGATGACCAACCATGATACTACTTACGTCTGTTTTTATTATTTCTTTAAAAGGATACAATTCTATACTATCTAGTCGTTCTTTATCAAATAATATCGAAGGCAAAGTTTTATGTGAATCTGTGTCTGTATCACCATGACCAGGAAAGTGCTTAGCACTGGATAAAACACCAACTTCTTCAAAAGCTTCAACAAAAAGTTTTGCTTTTTCGGTTACGTTGTACTTATCCTCACCAAACGAACGATTACCAATGATTGGGTTTTTAGGATTAGTATTGATGTCTACAACGGGAGCAAAATTAATGTGTACTCCCATTCTTTTGTTATGTTTAGCAATTTGCTTAGCGACTCTTTTTACTGTTCTTTTATCTTTTATAGCGCCTAAAGTCATATTCCAGGGGAAAGCATACGTAGAATCCAATCGCATAGATAAGCCCCATTCTGCATCCATTGCAATCATCAAAGGAACATTTGCAAGTTCTTGATATTGATTCGTGAGATTTGCCTGCCGGTACGGTCCACCTTTAGAAAAAATAACTCCACCGATATGATATTTTTCGATAAGCTCTTTAATATTTGATCTTGGAGATTGAGAGAAAACGTCAACCATAAATAACTGCCCTACTTTTTCCTCCAGACTCATATTGTAATAAATACTATCTACCCACTGCTTTTGCGTAATAGAGTCTTTAGTAATAAGAGGTTTAAATGGATAGTTTTGGGCAGTAATGTTACCTAAAAATAGAAGTGTAAAAATAAATGTAAGGGACTTCATTAATTTATATTGATTAATAACTAAGTGGAAATAA
>Ga0207419_1002697_pt1 | contig 11332 bp, 15 predicted proteins | sample ElkSloMetagenome_4_FD_184723 | JGI IMG/M metagenome (GOLD analysis project Ga0207419, IMG submission 184723) | Hot spring microbial communities from Elkhorn Slough, Monterey Bay, USA - MD2A (version 2) | ecosystem: Environmental > Aquatic > Marine > Intertidal zone > Estuary: Microbial mat ... | reverse complement strand
GCCCTCGACCGCGTCGGATCGAGACATCGCTTTCCGAATCGGGACACCCCAGATTTAGGCCATGGTCAAACTCGACATCGAAGCGATTCGACAGCTCAGCGTCTCCGAGCGCGTACGCCTCGTCCAGGAGATCTGGGACACGCTGCAACCGACCGCGTCGCAGCTCCCGATCACCGACGAGCAGCACCAGCTCGTATCGGAGCGTCTCGCGAGGCACCGGCGCGACCCCAGCGCGGCGATACCGTGGAGCGAGATTCGCGCACAGCTTGGACTAGACTAGCGCGTGGCCCAACCCGTCCGGCTCGAGCCTGGTGCTCGTGTCGATATCTTCGAGGCTGCGGCCTACTACGCCGAGAAAGCTGAGGGTCTCGGGCACCAGTTCCTCCTCGTGTTCGACGACGCCATGTCGATGCTGGCCGAGTCTCCTGAGGCCTTCCCCGTCATGTACGACGATGTTCGCCGAATCGTGCTGCGGCGATTTCCATTCGCTGTGTTCTACGTCATCGAGGAAACCCAGACCGTCGTGCTCTCGGTACAGCATGAACGCCGGAGTCCCGAACGCTGGCCCCGGAGCTAGTGGCCTAACTAGCATTTGCTGCAGCGCGGGATACATCTTCGGGGAGCGCTGCGCGCTTCATCCTTCGTCCCGCGCAGCAGAAATGCCGAACCGTTAGAAGGCCTGCGAGTGGAATGTCCGACGACGACATGGAGACTCGTGGAGAAGGGTTCGTCCTTCATCCGGCCCTACGTCGGACGGACCCGTCTCAGGACGTATTTCGGCCGCGGCGTGAAGACGGCTCTCGCTATCTCTGCCCGTGCTGTGGCCTCCTGACGCTCGAGGAACGGGGAGGGTACGAGATCTGCCCTGTCTGCCGATGGGAGGATGATGGCCAGGACGACATGGACGCCGATCGAGTGCGCGGAGGCCCGAACGGGTTCCTCAGCCTGAGCCAAGCCCGCGCCAACTTCCAGGACTTCGGCGCATGTGGCCGAGAGTACTCCGAACGAGCACGGGCGCCCAAGGCAGACGAACTCCCGTGAAGGTCGACCGCGCACCGTCTAACTAGCATTTGCTGCAGCGCGGGCAACATCTTCGGGGGGCGCTGCGCGCCTCTTCCTTCATCCCGCGCAGCAGAAATGCCAATCCGCCAGAGGGCCTACCCTGGCGTCGGGCAGATCGGGAGAGTGAGCGAATGACGTCAGATCAGTCTCTCCAAGTCGAGCGCGAGCCAAGTCTCTTCCCGGTGGCTCTGGGTCTAACGCTCCTAGCCTTCCTCTCGTTCGGGCTTGCCGCAGCTGGATCCCCGGCCCGCAGAGCTCGGTACACGCCGCTCGTCAGCATCCACGCCATTCTGATGAGCGCCTGGCTCATTCTCTGGTGCGTTCAAGCCCGTCTCGCTCAAGGGGGTGACTTGGCGCTACATCGCCGACTCGGTAGGGCGTCGGCCTTCTTGGTGCTGCCACTGGTGCCGATCAGCGCATTGGTCGCCGTCAACTTCCACCGAGAGATCGGGCGTACAGCCACCTTGGTCGCTGACCTCGGGCTGCTAGTAACTTTCGTTCCGCTCTACGCCTTGGCGATCTGGTTCGTAAGGCAGGGCCGGGTGGACGTCCACAAGCGGCTCCTTCTGGTCGGCACTATTGCGATGATCTCGCCGGCGTTGGGAAGATTCACCGATGTTCTAGCTCTCCCGCGTCCGACCGCGGTTCCGATCTACCTCGGGCTGCTCATTGGGGTGCCGCTGTCATACGACCTGATGAGTCGCGGAGCACTGCATCGCGCGTCTTTGGCGTCGGTAGCCTTCGCCTTGGTAGCGTTCGGCGCGGTCATCATAGTCGCCGTCTCGACCGGTGAGCTCTGAGTCGTCTACGGACTCACGAACGGCCGACGGCCATCTAACTAGCATTTGCTGCAGCGCGGTCAGCATCTTGGCGGAGGGCTGCGCGCCTCCTCCCTCGTCCCGCACAGCAGAAATGCCAATCCGTTAGGCTGAGTCCCGAGTAGCGCCCGGAAACGCCGTGGCGTATCTTTAGGCGTACACTATTACGTACGCTTCAGGAGGCGCATCATGGCAACGGTCCGGCCCACCGAAGACATCCAGCCCCTTACGGCGTTCCGGGCGAATGCCGCCTCGTTCGTCGAGCGGGTCCGCGAGACCGGGCGTCCGCTCGTCCTCACCCAGCACGGACGCAGCAGCGCCGTCCTCCTCGGGGCCGCGGAGTACGAGAATCTGATCGACGAGCTCGAGACGCTCCGGGATCTCCGCATCTCAGATCGCCAGATCGCCGAAGGCAAGGTCGTCTCCAACGACGACGCGCGACGTCGAGTCCTCGAATTCGTGAAGGCGCGGATCCCCGAGTGAGGGTCGACTGGTCCGATCACGCGCTCGAACAGGTCGAGGAGATCTTCGCCTACATCGTCCGCGATCGACCCAGCGTCACCGTCGACATCGTCGATGGAATGTTCGACACGACGGCCCGCCTCCGCGAGTTGCCGGAGATGGGTCCGCCCTACCCTCCGGCCGATGATCCCAACGTGCGCTTCATCCTCGTCAAGACCTACCGCGTCGTCTACTGCATCGAGCAGGGATGCGTGTTCATCAGCTCGGTTCGGCACACACGGCAGGACGCCGGGCAGGAGGCGTAGTAGACGCCTGGGCTCCGGAACGCGGGACTCAGCCCAACTAGCATTTGCTGCAGCGCATCCTGCATTCTGGTGGGGCGCTGCGCGCTTCTCCCTTCGTCCTGCGCAGCAGAAATGCCGAACCCTCAGGTAGTAAGAGCTCCACGCACCCCTATCATGAAGACTCTCCTCCTAGTTGGTACGCTCGCGCTCACGTGGGCTGCTCCCTTAGCGGGGCAAGAACGGCAGACGAGTGGCATCCAGATGCGAGTCTTTCAGCACCTGGCTCAGAACGTGAACGCCCTCGACGACGCCGACTTCGTCGCGGCCTGCGCGGGGATTCGTGAGGGTGATCGCGTCGCCGACCCACTAGTCGGGGTACTCGCCAGGGCCAGCCGCGAGGCCCAGTCGCGCGACAGCATCTGGAACTCGATGCTCGCCGATGCAGAGGCCGAGGGCGATCCCGTATCCTGGCCACGGCCCCGCAACTCGGTTGAGGTCCTGGTCCCAGCATCGAAGTGTTCTCTGTTGGCTGAGGCCTTGGGCGCCGATCTCCGCAACGGCAGTCCAGGCCGAATCGCGATTCTCATGATCGATGAGTGGACCACTGACCTCGACGGCTCCTACGAGATTCGTGCGCTCATCGGACCTGCTCCTCTTCGTTCGTTCACCTGTTTTGGCCGGATTGAGCCCACGGGCTACTCGTTCTCCTGTCCGCCAAAGGGATTCGGGCGCGGGCGGTAGATGGACGCCCTGGAAGTCCGGCCAGCTCTTACTGCCCAACTAGCATTTGCTGCAGCGCTGTCAGCATACTCGGGGAGCGCTGCGCGGATCCTACTTCGAGGTGCGCCAGCAGAAGTGCAGGATCGTTAGAGCATGCTTCAGTGCACCCCATTCCTCACGGTAAAAGCGATGCGTCTCCCTATTCTTTGTTTCGCGGTTTCGCTCGCGTTCGGCGCGCCGCTAAGTGCCCAGTCGGCCGAGGCGCGATCCATGGTTGCCGAGGGCTGGGGGCGCGGGCAGTGCGATGCCTTGACCCAAGTGGGGCTCAATCCAGATACGGGCGAATGGTCGACGGTAGGGCAGACTCCGTACTCGACGTGGACGATCCGCCAGGTCGGTCCGCAGTCCGTCGAGTACACGATGGCGGGTGGCCTCACGCGTCGCGTTGACCTCGAGGACGGGATGTACAGGGACCGCTCACCGGGTGTGGCCCCAAGCGCCGACTTCATGAAGCAGGATTGGACTATCCTCGAGCATGGAATCCATGCTCCAGAGAACTGGCGGCTCTTCATGGATACCGGTCCGGCTCCGGGCCAGCCGGAAGGGCTGAAGACGTACTCCGAGATGATCATGGCCGGTGACGTCTTCGTCTGGACCAACTGGAGCGAGAAGGACGGCGGGCCTCGGATCCGGGAGATGTACTACGTCTGCAAGTACGTCGAGAGCTGATCTAGAGCTCGGGGCTCGGTCCACCAGCGCATGCTCCAACTGGCGTTTGCTGCTGCACGATCGGAGTATTCGGGGTGCGCTGCGCGCATCACCTCACTCCTGCGCAGCAGAAATGCCGATCCGTTGGGTAACCCCACTCAGGGACGTCGCGATGCGCTCCAAACTCATTGCCGTGATGTGCCTCGTCGTGGTCGTGCCGTCTGCGGCGGCAGGTCAAGATCTTGCGACCCGCTGCTTCGGGCTTGAGTTCGGTGACCCATTCTGGCGCGCCTCTGAGACAGTCCCAGAACCGCCCTCAGCGCCACCAAGTGTCGACTCGATTCGTCGCGGGGACATGACCCGCTTGAGGCTCGTCGGCGACGGATCAATGGACACGATGTCTGATGATGTGCTCATTGACCTCGATGCTGAGACGCCGTTCGGCAGTGCCACTTGGGTGATCGACGAAGGCGAACTTCGCGTCTTCTGGGGACCGGCTTGGTACGACCGTACTCAGGGCGCCTTTCGCCGAGACGTCGACGGGGTCTGGCACGGTGACCTCATGCGCCAGACCGACGTGCGTGTCTTGCCGGATCCGGGAGAATGGCGATACGCCGCCACACTCACCGAGGCGGTATGCCCCTCCGTGGGCGCGGGGCTGCCCAACTAGCATTTGCTGCAGCGCGGATGCCACCTTCTGGGGTCGCTGCGCGCCTCCTCCTCCGTCCTGCGCAGCAGGCATGCCGATCCGTTGGGCAACGGGGCGAAACTCGCCCGGCTGCTCCTTGGTTTTCCTCGTCGTGGACTCGATGATGCGCCGAACGCTAGCAATATCGATCCTTGCCTGCCTCGCGGCCTGCGGCGAAGCCCCGGCCACACCTCCGAAGGTGGTGTTCGATACGGTCGGTGGTGTCATCCACGTCCGGAACTCTCCCGTTGGCCAGTGGGGCGACCGGGACGCGTGGGTCACTCGACGGACCGCGAGGATCGGAGCCGTCGAGGCACCCGAAGAGGCGCTCTTCACCAACCGGGTCATGACCCCGTCGCTTGGACCGGATGGCTACGTCTATGTCCTCGAGTACAGCAACCCACGAGTCGCGATCTTCGACCGCGAGGGAGAGTTCGTCGAGCAACTCGGACGCCGGGGCCGAGGCCCCGGTGAGTTCCTCGCTCCCACGGGCCTGACGTGGGATGCCTACGGTCGTCTCTGGGTCGCGGATGCGTGGGGTCCGCGCTACTCCGTGTACGATTCCGACCGAACTTTCCTGGGTACGAGGGAGCGCCCAGTCACGGTCGTGCGCAGGCAGCAGCATCAGATGACGACACTTGCCGATGGCTCGATCGTCGACGAGAGCTCGGACACCCCGATGCTCTACTTCCTCGCGGTGGACTCGGCGTCGGGCATGGTAGACACCATCGCTTCGGTGCGCCGCCCCGAGCGTCCACGCGAACTCGACTCGGTGTTCCCTGGCCGTGAGTCCGTTCTTTCCGAGGTGCTCGGCAACTACATGCCATCCGTCGAGTGGGCGATGTCGTCGAACGGCACCTACTGGGTAGGCTCGACGGCCACGTTGGAACTGCTACATCTCGCCTCCCCCAGCGACACTCTGAGGATCGTCCGCTCCTCTCACCGCAACGCCGATCTCGATCCGGGCGAACGCGATCTCATCCTCGAGGCGGAGCGCGAGGCCGGGCTGGACGCCGGTGGACTCGGCGCGGTGAAGAACCTCTTCGCCGGACTGCACATGCTCGACTCCGGACACCTGCTCGTGGAACTTGTCGAGGCCGGCGCCTCCGAGAGATCTCAGTTCGACGTCTTCGATCCAGAGGGTCGATACCTCGGCGTGCTCGAACTCAGCTTCCGCGTTGCGAGCGGCAGCGTACTCACCAGCCGCGGGGACACGATCGTCGGCGTCGAGGTGGATTCGATGGACGTCCCCTTCGTCGTCATCGATGTCATCGAACGGCCACGTTGAAATCGGACGCTCACGACGCCTCGACCGTGCCCCGTTGCCTGACTCGGTCACGAGCAGATTCTGGCGTGGCCCCCTTCGATACCGAGCGACTCGCCGCGACTTGTGCGAAGCGCGACGTGCACACTCTCGAGCTCTTCGGCTCTGCCGTCCCGGGCGATGTCCGGGGTGATGACACGCTGGACTCCGACGTCGACCTGCTTGTCGAGTTCGAGGGCGAGAAGCGCCTCTGCGATCTGGTCCAGCTCGAGCGCGACCTCGAGTCGTTTCTCGGGCGAGTCGGGGTCGGGTGGTCGCAGCCTGAGCCGGTGGCGTCTGCCGTCCCGTCGGGCGGGTTTCTCCCCAGCCCTCCGCGTGCTCACGTCCGTATCGGGTGGCTTCTCTTCGCCAGTTCGCGATGGGGCCGAATACGCCCTGGCAGCGGTGAGCGGTCGAGGCCACGTCGGACCGCACGGGCCGCTCCGGTAGCCGTCGACCCCGGTCTCTGTCCTCTCGATGCCCTCCCGATCGGATACCGCGGGGGTGCAGGGCGTACCTCCTGAGACCTGATTCGCCCGAGGGTATCAGCCCGGGGAGTGAACCGGAGACGCCCTCTGAAACCTTTCGGATCCCGATACCCGTACCTATTGGTAATAATGTAAACATTACCTCGGGCCGCCCCGGTCCGAGGTGCCTGACGCGAGGGGACGGGACGAATGGGATCGACGAAGGATACGCTCGGGGACTTCGAGTTGCTGGTTCTGCTGGCCGTGCTCCGACTCGGCGACGAGGCGTACGCGGTACCGATCGTGGACGAGATCGAGGCGCGAACGGGACGCAGCCCCTCCCGCTCGGCCGTCTACCTGACCCTCAAGCGGCTGGAGGAGGCCGGCCTCGTCGCCTCCGAGATGGGTGATCCGCTGCCCGAGCGCGGCGGGAAGGCGCGTCGCTACGTTCGGGTGCTGCCCGAGGGCCGGCGCCTCGTCCGGGAAACCCGCGCGGGACTCCGCCGGATGTGGGAGGGACTCGAGATCGCCGAGGCCGGCGGAGGCGCGGGAGGCGTGTCGTGAGCGCCCCGAGACTGCCCCGCGTTCTGGTGTGGGCGCTGCGGAGGGCGGCCGGCCCGATGGCCGACGAGGTCGAAGGCGATCTGCACGAGCTGATGCACCGCTGGTCGTCCGGGGGGAGCGCGGTGACGGCATGGCTTCGTGGTGTCGGGACCGCACTCCGGATGATCCCCCGCCTGTCCGTCGGCCGTGCGGTCGAGGCCCTCCGTCATGGCGGTCCGTCGGGGTGGTCGCTCGACGGGAAGCTAGCCGTACGGCTGATCTGGCGTCACCCCGGGCTCAGCGTCATCTCGGTCGTCGCGCTGGCCGCCACGATGGCGCTCGCCACGTCGCTGTTCACACTCACCACGGCGGTCCTCTACTCCGACCTTCCCGTCGAGGACGGTGATCGGATCGTCATCGTCGACCTCCGCGACGAGACCACCCGACGGACGCTCTATCCGACCTGGGGTGAATACCGGGCCTGGACCGAGGGCGCCACGACCATGGAGCACGTGGGAGCGTTCCGCGTGAGTCGGCTCAACCTCGGCCGTGACGACATCCCCGTGCAGGCGGTTCCCGGCGCGTGGGTCACCCCCTCGCTCTTCCGCTTCAACCCGACCGTGCCTCTCGCCGGCACCCTGTTCACCGAGGCGATGGTGGCCGAGACCCCGAACGTCGTGCTGCTCGGCGAGGATGTCTGGACCGCGCAGTTCGGTGGCGATCCCGACGTGGTGGGCCAGTACGTCGAGGTGAATGGGGCCGAGCATCGGATCGTCGGGGTACTGCCCGAGAGCTGGCGCTTCCCTGCGGACGAGAGCCTGTGGGTCCCATTCGTCCGGCCGGCCGGCGCCACGGAGGAGGATCACTTCCCTGGTGCGCACCTGATCGGTCGGATCGGACCGGGCGAGAGCCTCGATCGCGCGACGGCCGAGGCCGCGGCCCGGATCGGGCGCGCGACCCCCCTGCCCGACCGCATCCCCGCGGTCACGGTACGCCCGTTCGCACGCGGCTTCTCCGATCCCGCCGAGGTCCCGCTCTTCTGGACCGCGGTCGGCGCCCTCGTCCTCCTGGTCCTCGTGGCCGCCGCCAACGTCGCGAATCTGGTGCTCGCGCGTACCGAGGCGCGACGGTCGGAACTGGCCGTCCGGAGTGCGCTCGGTGCCTCACGGAGCCGGATCGTGGGACAGCTCTTCATCGAGGCGTTCGCGCTCACGGGATTGGCGGCGGTACTGGCCGTGACCCTCTCGACGTGGGGCCTCGAATGGATGGCCTCCGTCGTGCAGGGCCTGCCGTACTACATCGACTTGTCTCCGGATCCGTTCGTGTGGGCCTTCGCGATCGGGCTGGCCGGGCTCGCGGCGGTCTTCGCCGGAGTCGTCCCCGCACTACGGACGACGAGACAGGGGATGGCGGACGGCGTGCGAGGCACCCGCGCGATCGGATTCGGACGGGTGAGTCAGGCGGTGATCGTCGCGGAGATCGCGCTCTCGGTCGCGCTTCTCGGCTCCGCCTTCGCGCTCGGCCAGAGCTTCATGGGCTACACCCGCGGATCGGTCGTGGAGCTGGACGACGAGGGCATCGTCACCGCGACCCTCTACACGCCGTGGGAGGGAGACATTGCGGAGCAGGAGGACATCTCCGACTTCGACGCGCGCCTCCGAGCGTCGGTCCGCAGGCAGCTGGAACGGGAGCTCGGCGTGCCGGTCGGGTTCACGCTGGACCTCCCCGGGACCGAGGCGCAGTCCTCGCGCATCGAGATCGCGGGCGAGAATACGCTGCATTCCGTTCGCGGCGTCTCCGTGGACGACGGGTTCTTCGACGTGGTGGAGGTGGAGGCCTCCCCCGGGCGGGTCTTCGAGCGCGCGGACTTCCTGGAGGGCGCCTCGCCGGCACTGCTCGTGAACGAGCCGTTCGTGGACGACGTGCTCGGTGGACGGAACGCGGTCGGCCGGACACTGCGGTTCCACTACGGCGACGGTACCCAGAGCGGCTGGGCCGAAGTCGTCGGCGTGGTGCCCGACCTCGGAATGAACCCCGGCGACCCGAAGGCAGGCGCGGCCGTGTATCGCCGGCTGTCGGGCAGCAACCACCTGAGCATCATGGCGCGGGCGGACGGAGTCGACCCCTTCGCACTGGTGCCGGCGATGCGCGAGGCCGCCTTCGACTTCGACGCACGCGTCCAGCTGCGGGACGCCCGGCTGCTCCGTGATGCCGCGCGCGACCAGCGGGCGCTCCTCACCGGGTTCGGGTCGGCGCTGTTCGTGATGGGTGGGATGGCGCTCCTGCTCTCCGCCGCGGGGCTGTACGCCGTGATCAGCTTCGGCATCGCGAGCCGCACCCGCGAAATCGGCGTGCGCGTCGCCCTGGGAGCCGATGCCCTCCGGATCGTCCGGACCGTGGCGTTCCGCGTTTCACGCAACCTCGGGATCGGGCTCGCGCTCGGGCTCGGTCTCGGGTGGGCGTTCCTTCAGGGGGTCGGCGTGCTCGAGTTCACGATCCGGGTGAATCCCGTGATCCACCTCGGGGTTCCGGCCGCACTGATGGCGTTCGCAGGCCTCGTCAGCGTGTGGCGCCCGCTGAAGCGAGCCCTCGCCATCCAGCCCGCGGAGGCGCTCCGCGCCGAGTGAGGAGTCCCTCGCGACGACGCAGGCTCGGCTGTCCGCCGCACGGGGGGCCGCCCCGAACTGGCGTTCGCCGCACGGCGGTCGGCATCTTCGAGGGACGCTGCGCTCCTCTTCCTTCCTTCCGGGCAGCGAGAATCCTGTCCGTTGGACAACGCCTGGCAGGCGGCCCCGGTGTTCATGTCGAAAAGCATTGCAGCAGGGGTGGCGGCCTTCGTCGCGGGGATCGGGACCATGCTCCTGGGGGGCCAGATCCTCCCGATCTTCGCCTGGTACGGCCAGGCCGCCGCCGCCGCGATCGCGTCGGCCGTCTGGATGCTGGTGGGCCTCCACGTCGCACCGCGGTCCCGGGTCGTGGCAGGCGGACTCTTCTCGTCCGGGGCCGTCCTGATGTGGTGGTGGTCGCGAGGCGTCGTCCACTCTGTATCGCCCTACTACGGGCTAACCACGTTCGCCGCCGCGATCGTCGCAGCCGGCGGAGCGTATCTCTGGTTCGAGGTGAAGCACTCCGGACATCCCGGGGACCCCGCGGTCCTCAGCCTGGTCTTCACCACAGTGCTCATCGGACGCTCGCTCTTGTCCGAGGCGCCCGGGCTGGATCGGACGCTACGGATGGGCGTTGGCGACGAAGTGCGAGTGGGAACGGTGGCTACCGAGGATGGTTCACGCTTCATCTGGACACCGTCATCCGTCACCGAGATTCCGCCGAACAACTCCATCGAACTCGACCCCGGATCCGGCTTCGTGTCCGGGAACGATTTCGTCCGCATCTCGAGCGACTCAGAGCGCAGCAGAGTCTGTGCACTGTTCGACGACCAGGACAGGGAGGATCTGGCCGAGGAGGTCCGCGATCAGACGACGCCCGGGATCTTCTCGACCCTGCCACCGGGGGGGCGCTCGTGTCTGTCGGGTGAGGTGTGGGAGCTCGTTGAACGTCAAGGCAACGCGTTGTCCAACCAGCGCGTGTTCACACAACGGGTCCGCGTCCTGGCATTCGCTGCGGGGCCTCCTGCATTCTGAGGGGGGGTGCGCCGCGCGCACCCGGCTTCGTCCCTTCTGGCAGAGGGGCCGAACCGGCGGGCGGAACGGGGTACCGCTCCCTACTTTCCGTGTGAATCTGTCGTCTCCTGGACATACACGCCTGCACCGGGTGCCTTCATGTCAGAATCGTCCACCGGAATATCGATCCAAGTGAAGCTCTTGCTTCTCCTCCGCCGACTGGCACCCTGGTCGCTCGTCGTTCCAGTCTTCGGCATGGGCGTCGTGATCCTGCTCAACACGCTCCAGTGGGATCGTCCGGCCGATCCGATCGGGCTAGCGATTGGAGTTCTTCTCGGCGCAGGTCTCGTTGTATCCGCGATCGCCGTCTTGGTGCAGTGGTACTGGCACGCCAGAACCTCCGAGCCTCGGCACGAGGTACCTCGATGACGAACCCGACCGGACGTCAATCACTCGGAGTGAGGGTGGGGTCATTCTTGCTCCGGTGGAGGCCATGGCCGGACCTCGTCCTCCTGATTGGCGGAGGCAGTCTTGTCGTCTTCAACAACCTTCACTGGGATCGACCCGACGACCCGATTCGCCTAGGACTCGGCGTGGCCCTCGGCATCCTGATGGTCGCGGTCGGACTACTGACGGCAGTACTCTGGCCATGGCGGG
>Ga0207419_1002696_pt1 | contig 11335 bp, 7 predicted proteins | sample ElkSloMetagenome_4_FD_184723 | JGI IMG/M metagenome (GOLD analysis project Ga0207419, IMG submission 184723) | Hot spring microbial communities from Elkhorn Slough, Monterey Bay, USA - MD2A (version 2) | ecosystem: Environmental > Aquatic > Marine > Intertidal zone > Estuary: Microbial mat ... | reverse complement strand
ATGCCTTTTGAACCCAAGATATCCAGGTTGACGATCTCTGCTTTGGTATCGTTTGGCACTCTTAAGTTTTCTTCAGTGATGGAGAATTTCACCAAAAGTCGGCCGGAATAATCAGGGATAAAGTCGACCGACTCTACCTGCCCTACCTTGAAGCCATTCACGGTAACGGGATTAGAAGGCGCTAAGCGATCCACATGCTCGTAAACCGCGAAATAAAAACGATTTTTCGAGAAAATATCATGTCCTTTCAGAAAGTTTGCTCCCCAAAAAAGCAAAGAAATAGCCAAAAGCATTACAAAACCGACTTTGACTTCTTTTGATATCCTCATGCGGCCAAATTAATTAATATCTTTCTTCAACAGCCTCACCGCTTCGCCAACTGCAATTCGTTTACCATTGAAAAAAGCGATGATAAAGGCGTCTTCGTAGCCCGCAGCCCGGACCTGTTCCTGAAGTTTACTGGCTTCCTCCCAATTGTTTTCACCACCATAGGTATACCGAAACAACCCGCCGGCTTGATAATACTCGACACCCTCTAGTCCCTTGAAATTCTCCGCCTTCGGTTCCACTTCCTGACTCGAGGTGGCCAATTGGATCTTGAAGACCAACTCTTCTGCCCTACTCCTCTCTTGTTCTGCGTCTTTTTCCCTCGCTGCTTTCTCTGCCGCCAATAACTTTGATTTTTCTTCAAGCTCTTCCTTATAATCTCTGAAGGCTCTAAAAATAGCTGAGGCCATATAATCTTGACCCAACTCAGACATCAGGAACTTCTCTTCATTTCGATTGGTCAAAAAGCCGGTCTCGATCAGCACAGAAGGCATGGTGGTTTGATGCAGAACGAGAAATGGCGCCATTTTCACACCGCGATCTCTCCGTCCAACCCGCTCCCTAAACTGATCTTGTACCATTTTTGCGAAATGGATACTTTGCCCCTGATAGGCAGACTGCATGATGGTCATGGCGATGTAGGATTCAGGAGAATTGGGGTCGAAGTTCTCGTACTTTTCCTTGTAATTATCCTCTAAAAGAATAACCGCGTTCTCTCTTTGGGCCGCTTTTAAGTTACTTTCAGTCTTTGCATTACCCATCACATAAGTCTCGGTTCCAAATGCGCCAGAGGATGCCGAATTCGCGTGAATACAGATGAAAAGATCAGCGTGATTTTCGTTGGCGATGTGCGCTCTTTCATCCAGCTCCAAAAAAACATCGGTTTTCCTGGTGTAGATCACATTCAGGTCCTCGTAGCGATCTTCCAAGTATTCCCCTAGTTTGAGCGAAATCGATAAAGCGATGTCTTTTTCTTTGCTATTGGAGCCAAAACAACCCGGGTCATGCCCCCCATGACCCGCATCGATCACTACAGTATTGAGGAGACTAAAGAATTCATCTTCAGTTTCTTGGCTCATCCCAATGAGGGAAATGAGCATCAGGATCGTAAAAGACGTTAAAAGTCGGGCGTTCATGATTATGCGCTGGCTTGGGTCCTAATAATTTAATTAGCTTTGGCTCTTCTTAAGGGCCGTGTTTATACAAAAATAGTATTATAGATTGCCGCTGTTTCCTTCTCCAATACGGTTTTTCATCCACTTGATGTTAATAACTCTGCCCATCGGCAGCCATCTCTTCGCACAAGAAGCAGGCCAGACTGAGGAGGAGCCAAATACTATTCAGAACTATCCCACTGATTCAACAGCTGCAGCTATTCAAAGCGACTCGTTACGCCAGGACAGTATTTTTGCAGACAGCCTACACACTGATAGTGTAAACGAAAATTCCAGGGAGCATATTTCACCAGACGCCATAGAAAGCAGGGTAGATTACATCGCCAGCGACAGCATCCGCATTGATATGAGCGATGAAAAGGTCTACCTCTACGATAAAGCCCAAGTAAATTACGAGAATATTCAGCTCAATGCGGATTATATCGTGGTCGACATGCGCGAAAGTATGGTTGAGGCGAATGGGGTGTATGACGACAGCACTGAATCGATGGTAGGACTTCCCATATTTAAAGAAGGCAGCCAAGAATATGAGGCCGGAAAAATGACCTACAATTTTGAAACCCAACAAGGCAAGATCTCTACCGTAAAGACCCAGGAAGGCGACGGCTACATTCAAGGTAAAGAAGTAAAAAAGACCAACAACGACATCATGTATGTGAGAAATGGCTTTTACACCACTTGCAACCTTGACCATCCGCATTTTTCCCTGGCCACCTCAAAATTGAAGATCATCCCAAACGATAAGATCGTGACCGGACCTACGGTGCTGAAGATTGATGATGTGCCTACCCCACTTGGTCTGCCTTTCGGCTTTTTCCCGAACAAAAAAGGTAGGTCTTCGGGTATAGTCGTACCCACCTATGGGGATTCTCGAGCATTGGGTTTCTTCTTAAGGGATGGCGGGTTTTACTGGGGAGTGAACGAATACCTCGACATGGCTTTTCTAGGCGATATCTACACTTTAGGTAGTTGGTCCTTGAGGAATACGACCAGGTATCGCAACCGTTATCATTATCGTGGAAACGTAGATGTAAGTTACTTTAACCGACGAAACTCCTTCGAAGGTTTCCCCGACTTTAGCGAAACCAAAGAATTTTTCGTGAGGTGGAATCACGCCCAAGACGCGAAAGCCAGACCGGGTTCTAACTTTTCAGCCAACGTAAATGTGGGAACCCGAGAGAATTTTCAAAACAATCTGAATTCTTTCGCCGGAGATTATTTGACCAATACCTTCCAATCTTCCATCACCTATACCAATAGCTTCCCATCCAGACCTTTTAACCTTACGTTAAGTGCTAGACACAATCAGAATACCCAAACTGGAGCTTTTAACCTAAACCTCCCTGACGTGTCTTTCAACGTAAGCAGACTGTTTCCTTTCAAAAGTTTTGGGAAAATTGGGAACGAGTGGTGGCGAGGTATTTACAAAAATTTTGGTGTAAACTACTCCGGTACGGCCACAAACCAGCTCAGCACCGTAGATACATTACTCGCCATCAACAATTTCGACCAACTGCAGAAGGATTTTCGCAATGGAGCCCGGCATCAGATTCCACTTTCAACCTCTTTCAAACTATTCAAGCACTTTACCATGAACCCTTCCTTGAACTACTCTGAAGTGTGGGCATTCAGAACCTTCAGAAGGGGGCTTGACGAAGAAGGGGTGCTTAGAAGAGATACGGTAGCCGGTTTTGAGCGAGGTGGCACTTACAGTTTTAATACCGCGCTTACCACCAAGATCTACGGCATGTTCCAATTCAAGGGTAAGAAAGGCATTCAGGCCATCAGACACGTAATGACACCTTCGATCACCTTTAATTATCAGCCTGAGATCACTACCGGAAGGATGAGTTATATTGATGCGGACGGGAACAGTCAGGAGTATAATATTTTTGAAGGAACGGTATATGGGAGCCCGGAAAGAAGAGAAAGTGGTAGAGTGGGTTTTAATCTCCTCAACAACATTGAAATGAAAGTGGGCAGTAAAAAGGATAGTACCGGGGTAAAAAAGGTGACGATCTTTGAAAATCTTGGCTTCAACACCTCCTACGATATTAGCGCTGATTCGCTGAATTGGGCTCCGATTTCTTTTAATGGAAGAACCAGACTTGGCAAATTCCTTACCTTCCAATTGGATGGTACTTTAGACCCCTATGCCATAGATACCGCCACCGGAAGGAGAATCAATCAAAGTGCGCAGAAAGTGAATGGCCAACTTTTAAGGCTTACGAGGGCAAGGACGGCCTTGAACTTTAGACTGCAAGGTGGCAAACAAAAAAGTCGCCCGAGGTACGAAAGTAAGCTTGGTACGGATGCCCAAATGGAGGAGATCAATGCCAATCCTCAAAATTACATCGACTTCAGGGTGCCTTGGTCGCTGAACATTAATTACAACATCACCTATACAAGACCCATTGAAGAAGTGGACTTAGTGCAGACCATGAACTTTTCCGGCGACCTAACGGTAACCAAAAATTGGAAAGTGGGTTTTAGTTCCGGTTGGGATTTTGAAAGTCAGGACTTTACTTACACCGCCCTCAACATCAATCGCGACTTACATTGCTGGCAATTGGCCATCAATTGGATTCCATTTGGACCCCGACAGTCCTACATGGTCACACTGAATGTCAAATCACCCGTATTGCAAGATCTGAAGCTTAATCGCCGACGGGATTATTATGACGTGATCCGATAAGACCTAAGCTGGTGTAATCGACTACACGTAGTCTTCTCAAAAAACGGAACTGAACCAAATTTGATCGAAAACCCCAACTGACAGGATTTTCAGGGCTATCTGTTATCAGATTAACGCTTTAAGCAGAATTCAGACATGATTAAGCAGCCAATTTATTTCCCTATAACAAGAAATTTTAGCTCTCTGGATAATGATGCCGATCCACGCCTTACTCTTTGATAAATTTCAGACTTTGCGGCTCCATCTGGGTGGGTATTAAATTGAGCAAATAGTAGCCCTTGGATAACTGAGGAGAACTAAAATCGAAGCGGTATACATTGGTACCCTTCTGAATGTTGATTTGCTCTTCCATGACTTTCACCCCCAATACATTATGAACAATGATTAAAGCTTGGTCTTGCTGCTGACTCTTAAGTTCAAAGGTAAACTCAGCCTCTACCGGATTGGGATAGACCACCATCTCCATTTTGGATGGGTTGGCAGTTGCTTCTGCCAAGATACTTGGCTGCCCGTTTTGAACTTGAGCGGACACTGGAGCCAGTCCACCGTCAATGCTGCTAACCAACCCATTGCCTTTTTTCAATATAAAAGGAAGGGATTTGCCGTTAGATGAACTGGCGTCGCTATCGAGCGACCTATCTTGCCCCTGGAATCTTTGAGTGATCTGATAATTGGCCGCAGGTACAAACTGGAGCTTCCTGAGCCTACCGGCGGCAACCTGATCAAAATGAGCGATACCCAAGCTATCGGTCAACACCTGATCAACCACATGATGCCGCCAATTTAACAGCTTCACGGTGAGGCCGGCTATTCCGGATTCTGAGGTATCTTGTATGCCGTTCGCATTCTGATCATCCCACACAAAAGCATCTACTTTTCCAGGCGACCAGATTCCTGCGTCGATGGTACTGATCACTTGCGTAGTTCTTAATCGAAAGGCACTGGTGATGCCGAATATTTGATTCACATCACTATCTAGGTTATTGTTATTGGATCGATTCCTGTAAGTGAAGGCATCTCCGGGTCTTCTTTTAAATTTCAATCTTAGTCGGGTATTCCGCTTTAGATCGAAAAAAGCAACTTGACCATTTGCATCACTGGTCTTTCTGCCAAAGAATCTAAACCAGCTGCCTAGCAAATCCACCGCTACTCCCCTCACCGGAGGTTCATTCGGATCTTGAATCCCATCTCCATCCAGATCATCCCAAACGTAGGAAACGATGACCGCCTGTCCATTATTCGTGGAATCGAAGGGATATTTATCGTTTGTATCTAGAATACCGTCATTATCGACATCACGATCACAGGGGTCTTTGATTCCATCTTTATCAAAATCAGGCAGATTGTGATCCAACACGATCACCATGGCCGAAGTAGAGCCTACGTTTCCAGAATGGTCCATGGCTTGAAGCGTTACCCCTACGGTATCCCCTGCATCGGCACAATTGAATTGCTGACGACTCAAAGTCAATGAAACCGGCCCGCAATTATCTGTGCTACCATTCTCAATGTCGGCGGCTACAATATTAGCATTGCCGCTGGAATCCAATTGTACCGTGATGGACCTGGCCACTGCCTGGGGTGGGACAATATCCACCACCTTTACGTTTGCCGTTCCGCTTGCACTGTTTGAGGCCGAATCAGTCACCATAAGGTTAACTACATTGAGACCCAGGTTGGTGCAATCGAATGTATTGGGAGAAACACTGAGTGAAGCAACGCCCGAGCTATCAAAGCTTGCGCTGTCGATCTGAGCCGGCAATAAGCTGGCTCGACCGGTGGCGTCTAAAGCAAGGGTAATGTCTCTGGTAATAACCGTAGGCGGGATAGTGTCTTGGGGTGGAAAGTTGATGATATTGGAAAAATACTGCTGATTTGAAGAGGAGTTGAAAATAGAGGCATCACCATGGATAATGATCCATCCACTGCCATACGCTACAGTGGATACAAGGTTTAGCTTGTTGCTTATCGAAGCTGTAGACGCCGGCTTGTGCCTAAGCGTCATCAGCGCAGGAATACCCAAAATTCCGGTCGCTCCATGAAAAGCTATACTATCAATATTTCGCGTGAGTTCAGGAAAAGCCGTCGAATCGTATTCTAAACGACTACAGCTTGCGGCAGCATTAGTGCAACTGGCGTTTTTGAACGCGGTACCGCTGACGTTGCAAAAAGAAGGAGTTGAGCCAGGTACGCTCACATTCATAAAGCCGACGTTTGCCCCAAAAGTGGCGTTCAATAGTTGGGCAGTCGCAATATTGAATGAAAGATTACAATCGCCACTAAGCACTAAGATTCCTCCATTTTGCACAAAATTCCGAAGGTCGCTCCTGGAGCGTCCGAAGCTGCTATTTCCAAACCAAAAAATATGGGAAGCGGAAGATATGCCGCTACTGCTGGTTACATTGGTGGAGTAACTGACCCCGCTGGTGTTGAAATAATTGATCAGGGCCGCATTTGAAGAGCCATTTACAATGACTTGCTGCCCGAAGCCTTCCCATGCACTGAGGAAGAAAAAGGAAAGAATGAGTAAATATTTTACCATATCTCTTATTGTACGTATTGTTTCAAGATTTCGTTTCAATAAAGTTCAACTTTATGTAGTGTGTTTGAAACGCTCAATTGAAGCAAGTGGGGAAACCATTATGCTAACTATTCCGTACTTTGTGTTTGTATTTCAAAGGTAAACAAGATGAGGACGAGTAGATTAATTTATTGTTTAGGGTTTTTTACGATTATCGGAATGGTTGCTTGCCAAGATGAAGATTCAAACGAAGATCAGCTGCCCCCTTCTACAAGTCAACTAAGTATTAGGCTCACGGATGCTCCAGGAAATTTTGATGAGGTCAATATTCATTTAGAAAGCGTGCGCATAAAAATTGATGGTCAGGATTGGCTCGACCTACCTGCAGATAGCGGGATTTACAATCTTCTTGACTTTAGAAACGGGATCGACACCACCATTGCCAATGGAAGTGTTCCATCAGGGGCAGTAAAGGAGGTTCGTTTTGTATTGGGAAACAGTAACTCAGTAAAGGTAAATGGCATAGTTCATGACCTGAAGGTACCTTCCGGTTCCTCTTCTGGATTAAAGTTAAAAGTGACGGAGAATTTAGCTCCACAACTTTCTTATTCTATTCTGGTGGATTTTGACGCGGCCCGTTCCATCGTGCAAACCGGTAACGGAAAGTACATTTTGAAGCCGGTGATTCGAGTAATTGCAGATGGGAAAGATGGAGCGATCATTGGTTCACTAAGTCCTGTAAACGTATCTTCCATGCTTTACGCCATACAAAACCAAGATACCTTAGGTGGTGCAATTAGCGACAGTTTGGGAAGCTTTACTATCAACGGCTTGGATTCCGGCTCTTACGCTCTCGTGATCGATCCGGCCAGTCCGTATCTCAAAGACACCATTAGCAATGTATCAGTTACCACCGGTAATGTGACTGATCTAGGAACCATCATACTGAATCAATAGCCTGCTCCCTCATTAAGAAGGAACTGTCACCATAGCTTAGAAATCGGAAATCGTGCTTTAAGGCGAAGCGATAGACTTTCTTCCAGTCGTCACCGATATACGCCGCAACCAGGGATAATAAGGTGCTATTGGGCTGATGAAAATTAGTAATCAAGCCATCGATCATTTGCCAGCGGTAGGAGGGCATAATGAAGAGTGAAGAATAGAAATCGAGCTGATCTTTTCCACTCTCCTCTAGGTAATCCAGCAAAAACTGCAAGGCCTCTTCCCTACTCATCTCATCATTTAATTCATAGGCGTCATCTTGTGTAAGCATTAAATGCGCTTTCCGATCTCCAATCTCCGATCTTCGATCTCGCAGCTTAGCTGCCAACCAATACAAACTCTCAAGAGACCTGAGACTTGTGGTTCCGACGGAAATGATCTTTCCTGTGGTTTTAAGCAATTGAGATAAGGTCTGCTTGCTTAGCTGAATGCGCTCAGCGTGCATATCATGATCGATCAATCGTTCACTTTTCACCTGTCTGAAGGTTCCGGCACCTACAAAGAGCGTGAGGTAGGATAATTGATGACCTGCAATCTCCAAGGCTTTCAATTGAGCATCCACAAAATGAAGTCCGGCTGTAGGCGCTGCAACTGCTCCATCAACCTTCGCATAGACCGTTTGGTAATTTTTTCGATCGTTTGCTTCTGCCTTTCGGTTGAGATAAGGAGGCAAGGGTACTTCTCCGGCTTGGTTCAGGATTTCTGAAAAAGGAATTCCACCTTGCCAGTCGAATTCAACCACCACTACCTTCTCAAGTCGTTTGACGAGCCTACAATGCAGTGTAGTCCCCGCAATTTCGAGCTCAAGAATGTCTTTTTCCTTAAAGCGCTTTAAATTCCCGATCATGCATTGCCATTGACAATAGTCAGTAGCGGTGAGGGCTTGTTCTACCGTATTTTCATAAGGCTCTAGGCAAAACACCTCTATTTGAGCACCGGTTCTTTTTTTAAAGTTTAAACGCGCCGAAAGCACCTTAGAATCATTGAATACCAGGGTAGAATCCTGAGGCAAATAATCGCCCAAACTACGGAAGATGTCACTTTGGATGATTCCGCCACGATAGACCAATAATTTAGAAAGATTGCGCTCCGCTAAGGGGTATTTAGCGATCCTTTCTTCCGGTAGATCATAGTCAAAGTCTTCTGCTCTGAGATCAGCTCTGTTCATTTAGCAAAATTAGCACATATCAGGCATCACTCTTATCCAGTACTTTATATATTTGATTCTCTTAAGATCACTTTCGGAAAAATGACGAGTTCAATAAGGTATTCGATTTGCGTGCTTTTGCTCTTTATTACGCAAAGCAAATTGCAGGCACAAGAAGAATATAGTGCCGACTATCTCGACAAGAGCACGCGTTTTGCCTGGCTTACATATGGAGTAGATCTCAACTACCTGACTGGTGGAAGCACCTTTGTCCAAAATGTGAACGGTAGAGAAAAAATATCATTTGGAGGCACGGCCATGCCCAGACTCACTATTGGTGGAATTCATTTTTGGGGTCATACCGACTTCTACGTAAGCTTTCCACTCTCCTTCCTTAGTTTACAATCAAGGCCCGATGAATTGAATTTATTGGACATCTATCAAGGAGTTGAGACCGGGATGCGTTTATACCCTCTCAAACTGCAAGCCAAGCGAATAAGTCCTTTCGTGGGAATAAGTTTTCGACGGTTTCGCTATTCTCAAGAAGCAGAAGCGGTTGATTATCGAAATGGCGCACCTACTTATGGAAGAATGATCCATCCTATTCAATTCGGGCTTACTTATACATCTGATCGTTTTCACATTACCGCATCAAGCTACTATAGCTATCAAAATGAATTTGATTATTACCTCAGTCAGAATGAACAAGCTAGAGTGGTACTGGATCCTTTTTCGTTCAACCTAAGTATACTGCGCTATATCGATACTGATCGCTCAATGCGCAGTAAAAATGCAGCTGAGTATGTAAATCGAGCTTATCAAAAGCTGAAGGATGAGCAAAAACTAAGCAGTTGGTTCTTTGGGATTGGTCCCTCAGCTGCTTTACAGATGTCTGAATCCGAATATTTAGAAGCCAATCACCCCTTCCTCAGCGATCGATATTCGGCAGCAGTTCTGCCTGATATAACCTTTGGTCGATATTTTCACAATCCAGATCTAAACCTCAACCTAAGCTACCGAACCTATGGTGAAGAATTCGGAGCTTTCGACTCTAAACTCTCCACCAGAAGACATTCGATTGGCTTAGAGTCAGTAAAATTTCTCTTCAACTATTTGGGATTTGTCCCTTTTGCAGGGCCAATTGTAAGTTACGAGAATTTGTATACGAAGGTCAATGGTGAAAGCTTCAGAGAGGAACAACTGGCCTTAGGAATTACCTTTGGATGGGACATTCGGGTCACTAAGACCGGTTCAGGTCTATTGAGAACCAATTTAAGGTATTATCCACAGCTCAAAATGGATGTAGAGGGAGAAAGCATGATGTTCGATCATCTGGAGTTCAACTTTATCCAATGGGTGCAGTATATTGGAAGAAAGAAAGCACTGAGAAGATGAGTTTTGTGAGACCATGTAGGACCCCTCTCTCAAAGCTGCAAGAACACTTCCCAATACTTCTCTTTGGTCATCTCGGAATAATGGATGAGGTAATGTCGGTACTGATAGATCTGGATCTGACAGACTACGGTGAGCAGGAATGTGGTTGAGATCATCGTTCACCTAGCGGCTGGTCTTCAAATTCCTTAGAGGTAAAAGGCATCACCAAAGAAGTCTGTTACTGCCCTCTGTAAGGTTCCATCAGACCACCTTTAACTGATTTCTTTTCACCTTGGCTTTCATTTGTCCGAAAACCATTGTCACCTCCTCCCCTTCAATTTTTACGACCTCGCCGATTTGACGAGAATTAAGCAGTTTGGCTCTTACGCCAAGCTCTAGAGGTTTTTCGATTTGCTTAGGTTTAGCTTTCTTAGTCTTGTTTGGTTTTCGGGCTTGGTTTCGCTTTTCAGCCTCTAGCCTCTTCTTCTTGGCGGCTTCAGCTGCTTTTTTGATCCGCGCTTCGATTTTTGATTTTTCAATGGCGAGATAGCGCTTTACTTCATTAAGGAACTCATTTTGCTTTTTCTTGGAAGCCGAGGGAAATTCTTCAATGAAGTGGGCCATCTTCTTCCCATGATTGAGATACTTATTGTTCTTCTCGATCAATTTTTGTTGCTTGCTCAAGCGTTGCTCAAAGTGCTCGCTTTTCTCTTCATATTCCTCCTTGCTGGCTTCCATAGCTAGCTTAGACTGATAATTGTCGTCTTTCAGTTTTTTCAGGATAGATCGGTCTTTTTGGAGGTCAGAGATCAACTGGTCCATCTGGATCTTTTGTCGGTCTACCTTCTGCTTGGCCGCTTTCAGCATCTTTTGCGGGATGCCGTTCATTTGGGCAACTTCGAAAGTGAAAGAAGATCCCGGTTGTCCCACTTCTAGCTGATACTCAGGTTTCAGGGTCTTTCGATTGAAAAGCATGTTGGCATTGATCGCCTCGGGCAATTGAGCTGCGCGGAGCTTTATGTTCGAATAGTGGGTCGTAATCACTCCAAAACATTGCCGTTCGTAGATCTCTTCAAAGAATACTTCTGCCAAAG
>Ga0207419_1002695_pt1 | contig 11345 bp, 6 predicted proteins | sample ElkSloMetagenome_4_FD_184723 | JGI IMG/M metagenome (GOLD analysis project Ga0207419, IMG submission 184723) | Hot spring microbial communities from Elkhorn Slough, Monterey Bay, USA - MD2A (version 2) | ecosystem: Environmental > Aquatic > Marine > Intertidal zone > Estuary: Microbial mat ... | reverse complement strand
GCCGGATTTCCCGGTGCGTCTCAATCGCGATACCGAGTACGCCGCGGTCTACGGCAGCTTGAAGTGGGAGATCACCGACCGGGTCCGACTGGGCCTGGAGACGCGCTTCAATTCCGACGAAATCCGCTATTCGGTGCCCGGCTGGCGGCTGCAGGACATCTCGCTTCGCCAGCTGGATCCCGTGTGTCTGCCGGGGATCCCGCAGGGGGCCATGTTCATGGGCGTGCCGGGGCCGAACGTGCCTCCGCCGGGCACGGTGCAGGCCTGCCCGCAGTCTGAAAAGGTGTCCTATGACGAATGGACGCCGCGCGTGACGCTGGACTGGCGGGTCAACGACAACGTCATGGTCTACGGCAACGTGGCTCGCGGCTTCAAGCCCGGCGGCTTCAACGTCAACGAGTTGATCGAGTTCGATGAGCAGGGCTATCTGCCGGAGTTCGTCGACGCCTACGAGGTCGGATTCAAGAGCCTCTGGAGCGATATCAACGTGGAGCTCGACGCCGCGCTGTTCTACAACGATTACACCGACCAGCAGATTGGCGTTCAGGTCAACCAGACCGGTGCCGGCGACACGATCGTGGCGGTGCCCGGAATCACCAACGCCGGAGAAGTGGAGTCGAAGGGTTTCGAGGTCATGGCGGGCTGGAATCCGGTCCCGGGTCTCGATCTGCAGCTGGGCTACGCCTATACCGACGCCGAGTTCGAGGAATTCATCGGCGGTCCGGCCCCGAACGCCGGGCCGAACGCGTTCGTTGAGTGCGGCGTGCCGGATGGCCAGACCTCGTCGCCGCAGATTCGCGCCGAAGCCGGCAACGCCTGCGCCGACTTCTCCGGCAATCGCGTGCCCAAAAGCCCGAAACACGCGCTCAACATAGGTGGTCTGTACCGCGCTCCGCTGGGCAACAGCGGCAACAGCTGGTTCGTCGAGGTCCGGAGCCAGTACCGCTCCAAGCGCTTCCTCAGCGAAGCCAACAGGGCATGGATGCCGAGCTATACCAATGTCGACCTGCAGGCCGGAATCGAGTTCGAGCACGTCGACGTGATCGGCTTCGTTACCAACCTGACCGACAACGACACCATCCGCAGCGCGCAGCGCAACGTTGATCCGGGCAACCCGGAAGGTTTCGCGCCGGGAAGGGCGCTGATTGCTTACCTGCCCGAGCCGCAGGTCGTCGGCGTCCGGGTGATCTACCGGTTCGGCGATCGCTGATTCCGCGTCGAGCGTCGGATGGCGGGCGGACGCGCAACGGCGCGCCGCCCGGCCGGCCGGTGGGGGGTCGCAACGATTGGCGTCTGAATGAGCCGATCGGAAGGCCCCGCGCCCGGAGCTCCCGAAATATCTTTCCTCGAAACTCCGAGAGTGCGCCGGGCGGCTTGCGCTGCTATCCTTGGCCATGCGGGCGCGCCAGCTTGAAATCGCCCGGACGATGTAATACAAGAACCAGACTGTTTTCGGGGCCTCTGGACCGTCATGTGGAATAGCATCAAGGCGATCATCTGGACCATTCGCATCGCCTTGCCCAAGGTCGCTACGGGCTGGATGTTCGCGCTGCTGACGATCGACTTCAATCGAGTCGCCATCTTCGAGCTCGGCATCGCGGCGATCGTCGTGACCTCGCTGCTGTCGATTCATTACTTCATGGCGCCGTTCCAGGTCGTGATCGGGCGCATCGCGGATACCATTCCGGTCTTCGGCTACCGACGGACGCCGTATTTGCTGCTCGGCAGCCTGGTCGCCAGCCTGCTGTTCCTGGTTCTGCCGACCGTTGTGTTGAACATGGGCTCAGGCTCGATCTGGGCGATGCTGAGCGCCGTGGTGCTGTTTACCGTGTTCGGTCTGTCGATGGCGGTGATCGCCGATTCCTATCATTCGCTGATTGCCGAGGTCACGACGCCCGAGACGCGCGGCCTGGTGATCTCGGTGGTCTGGATCGTGCTGATCATGAGTACCATTCTGGCCACTGTGGTCATGAACATCGTTCGGCCGGAGTTCTCGCCCGAGGCGATGCAGAACCTCTACAACCTCACCCCGCTGATCGTGCTCGGAAGCACGTTGCTGGGCGTGATCGGCATGGAGCGGCGCATGAGCGCCGACGAACTCGAGGCCGCGCGGCTCAAGGCCCGTGCGCTGGCGCCGCCGGGCAACCCGATCGCCTCGGCGTTCAAGCTGGTTCGCGGAAACCCGCACACCCGTGCCTTCTTCGCGTTCGTGTTCCTGGCGATTTTTTCGATCTTCCTGCAGGAAAACATCATCGAAGTCTTCGGCGCCGAGGTTTTTGCGATGACGATCACAGAGACTTCCACGCTCCAGCGCTACTGGGCCGGCGGCGTGCTGATCGGCATGGTGCTGACCGGCGTGGTCAGCTACGCGCTGAAGATATCCAGAAAGAAGCTGGTGATTGCCGGCTTGAGCGGCGCCGCAGTGACGTTCCTGGTGCTGTCGGGCTCGTCACTTTTCGGAGCCGAGCCCATCGTTCGACCCAACCTGTTCGCGATGGGCCTGTTCATCGGCATCTTCAACGTCGGCGCGTTGGCCCTGATGATGGAGATGACTGTGGCCAACGCCACCGGGCTGTACATGGGGCTTTGGGGCACGGCGCAGGCGCTTGGCATGGGCGTGTCCTCGATCGGCAGCGGCGCCTTGCATACCACCCTGATCAGCGGCGGACTGCTGATACCGCAGCACGCCTACTTCGGCATTTTTCTGCTCGAGGCCGTCGGGCTGATGATCGCGGGATACATTCTCTATCGCGTCAGCATTCGCGAGTTCCACGCCACCGCCGGCGTACCCCGGCAAAACGATCCGGCGTCTTCGGAACTGTCGCCGGGTTCGGCGGCGAGCGCCTGAACCGTCGAAGCCGGCGCTCGAACCCGGGTGCAAGCGACGTGGCCGCAGCGAGCACCGCATGAACGACAGTAGCCGCCTTGATTTTCGCTTCGATTCGCGCGTCTCCGAGCAGTACGATGCGATGCGCGGGCATCCGCCCGAAGTTTCGACCGAGATCGGCCGGGCCATCGCCGCCCAGATGCCCGAGCGCTCCGGCGTGCTGGAATTGGGCGTCGGAACCGGTCGGATCGCGCTGCCGGTTGCTGCCGCCGGCTGCGAAGTCCTCGGGATCGACCGGTCGTTGAACATGCTGTCCACGCTGGCGAATCGAATCGACGAGCGGGGCTCGGAAGGCATTCATCTGGCTCGAGCCGACATCCGCGCCCTGCCGTTCAGTGACGCGTCTTTCGACGGCGCGATCGCGGTGCACGTCCTCCACCTGGTCTCGGAATGGCCCGACGTGCTGGCGGAGGTGGCCCGGGTGGTTCGTCCGGGGGGAGCGCTCGTGCTCGGTCGGGACTGGCTCGACCCCGAAACGTTTCAAGGCGCGATTCGGAACCGCTTTCGCCGAACCGTCGTAGAAGTCGGTACCGAAATGCTGCCGCCCGGTGCGTCTGCCGCAGCGCCGCCCAGCGGCAGCGCGGCCATCGTCAAGACCCTGGCCGAACTCGGCGCCGAGCCGGTCGGCGAGGGTGAAGTGGTGGCGGCCGAATGGCGTCCGGACCTCACGCCGCGGGCGGTGCTCGACGGCATCCGCTCGCGCGACGACGCCGAGAGCTGGGTGCTTCCGGACGACATTCTCGAAGAGACCATGCGCCGGCTCGACGCGTTTGCCGAGCGTGAGTGGCCCGATCTGGACGCGCCGCGCCCGGTCGTCCGGCGATTTCTGCTGGGGGTGTTTCGATTCGGCGCTTGAATGGCCCGATCGAAAAACGACCGTTCGATCGGCGCATTCGCCAACGGCGTGCCCTGGACCGGCTTGCAGATGCTGAAAGCGCCTGCCGGAATTCTTCTAGAATCGTGGTCCTTCGAAGCTGACGCGGCATTCGCTGGCGGCCAATCCGGAGTCCGGGGCTCGTGGTGGGTGTTGCCTGCTCCCGACCCGGAGCGATGCGCCGGTCCGTGCCACTGAATCACTCCGATCGATATCCGCCAAACGTTGAGGAATATCCATGAAAAGACTCTACCTGCTGGCAATCTCCGTCGTTCTTGTCGGTTGTTCATCGAACCCGCCGGTGGCGCCTTCGGACGACATCGTCGGTTCCGCGACATCCCGGCCGGAGTCGCAGCGGGTCAGCATCATGGCGTTCAACGTCGAGAACCTGTTCGATACCGCCGACGATCCCGGCAAGGACGACGCCACCTACCTGCCGGCGGCGGTCAAGTCCGATCCCGAGCACGTCGCTGCGTGCGAGCTGATCGAGGTCGATCGCTGGCGCGAGGACTGCCTTTACCTCGACTGGAGCGAGGATGCGCTGCGCTTCAAGCTCGAACAATTGGCGGCCACGATCCTGGCCTACAACGACGGCATCGGGCCGGACATTCTTGCGCTGCAGGAGGTCGAGAACATTCGCGTACTCGACCGGCTACGGGGCGAGTTTCTCGCCGCCGCCGGCTATCGCGAGCCGGTGCTGATCGAGGGCCTCGACGACCGCGGTATCGACGTTGCCTTCCTGACGCGTCTACCCCTGGCCGGTCGGCCGGTACTCCACCCGGTCGACATGTCCGCGTTCCCGGATCGGGCGCAGGACACGCGCGGCATCCTCGAGGCGAGTTTCGAGCTGCCGGACGGTAGCTTGCTGACCGGCTACTCGGTTCATTTTCCGGCCCCGTACCACCCGATCGAAATGCGTCGGACCGCTTATGAACATCTCAATCGCATTCGCGCCGATCTGCCGAGCGATCGCCCGGTGTTTGCCGCCGGCGATTTCAACACGCCGAAGCGAGAGATGGAAGACACCACGATCATGGACGACCTGGTTCGGCCGTACTGGATCGTGGCGCACGAAGTCGGATGCGACGGCTGCAAGGGCACGAACTACTGGCGACGCGGCGAAAGCTGGTCGTTCCTCGACATGATCCTTTTCTCACCCTCGGAGTCGGGTCGCTGGGCGCTCGACGTCGACTCGGTCGACGTGGTCACGGCCTTCGAGGGACAGCTCCATGAAGACGGCACGCCGAAGCGCTTCGACCTCGAGGCGCGCGAGGGCGTATCCGATCACCTGCCGATCGTGATGTCGCTCGAGCGTCGGCCCTGATCACCGGCGGGCATCCCGTTCGTTCAGAGGTTCCCTGACGGCGCTGGTTGCCACCGTGATCGTGAAACTTCCTTTGAGCAGTTCCGCGCCGGATGCGGGTCGTGGCGGGCTTGGCCTGCTATCCTCCTGAATTCAAACTATTTTCATAATCTTTCACAGTCTTTCACAAGTTCTGATGGATTGGTCGAGTCGCGCCGGTTAGCTTTCACCACAAGCTTCCCACAAGGTGGTCGACCGATGGCGATTCAAGGAGTTCGATCCTCTGCAGTGCAGTCAGACGATGCGCCGGTCGTATCGATCCCCGCGAGTCCAACGGCGTTGTGCCGAGCACGTGCGCCAGCGCTCCGAAAGAATTTGCTTGCCGTCTTGGTCCTGCTGTTCATGTCGATCGGCGCCCAGGCAGCCGAGTTCATCGTCGGGCGGGAAACCAATATCGACGCGTTGGACGGCGTCTGCTCGCTGCTGGAGGCACTGGAAAACGCCGAGTCGGATAGGCAAACTCACGCCGACTGTCCTCAAGGCTCGGCCAGCGGCGATGTGCTGGTGCTCGATTCCGGCTACGACTACGCGCTGGATCGGCCGTGGGCGGGTTCTTCGAACGGCACGCCCGCGTTGACGGGAGACCTGCAGATCATCGGCAACGGTGCGTCGATTCGACGCTCGTCCAAGGCGCCGTTTCTCCGGATATTCGAACTCGGCAGCGGCAATTTCGAATTCAGTGACCTGACCTTGCGTGACGGTGTCTCCTCCGGGTCCATGGACGGTGGCGGCGCCATTCGCGTAACCGGCGCGAATCTGGTGCTGCGAGGTGTCACGCTTCGAAACAACCGAGCCGAGGGTCTTTTTGCTTACGGCGGAGCGATTCGGAAAGATTCGGCCAATGTCGTGATCGAGGATTCGGTCCTCGAGGGCAATCGCGCGCTGGGAAGCAGCCAGAATCTGGGCGGCGGCGCCATTCAGCAGTTCGGCGGCGATCTGACGATTCGACGCAGTGCACTGCTGGACAACCAGGCCGATCGGCCATGCAACGTTTCGAACCCCGACGACATCGTATCCACCGGCGGTGCGCTGCGGGTCGAAGCGTTGGGAAGTAGCGGCACGCAAACCGATATCGAAGATTCCACGATTGCTGGAAATGTCGCACGCAACGGGGGTGCCGTTGCGGTGATTTCACGCGACACCCCGGTCTCCGGCATCGAGGACGTGGTTGTCCAGATTCTGCGCTCGACCGTTGCGTTCAATCGGCGGGACGGCTGCGGCGGTTTCGGCGATGGAATCGACGTCAACGAGGCCGGCGGTGGTGAAGCCTTGGTTCTGTACGGCAACTCCATCCTGCTCGGGAACGGCATCGTCGACCCGCTGGGGCAGTTGGTCGGAACGAACTGCTCGTCGACTTCCGCTACCGGCGATTTCGTGTCGCTGGAAGGCAACATCGTCGACCCGAACGGGCGCTGCGAATTCAACTCGGGCTTCGACGTGCCGGCGACTGAAATCGGCGCAGTGGTCGACCCGACCCGCATCAACAACGCCCATGCACCGAGGGCCAGCGGCCCGGCGGTCGATCGGCCGGAAACCAATACCTTTGCCTGCCCGTCTTCGGCCACGGACCAGTTCCGCAACCCGAGGGCCGGCGGCCCGGGCCAGGGCGGGTCGCACTGTGATATCGGCGCGATCGAGTACCAGCCGGTCGGCTCTCGATTCACCTTGAACGTAACGGCCGACGGTGCCGGCTTCGGCACGATCAGCAGCACGCCGACGGGCATCGACTGCGCCCCCGACTGCAACGCGGATTTCGACGACGGAACCGTCGTGACCTTGACGCCGCAGCCGGCGCCCGACAACACCTTTGCCGGCTGGTCGGGAGACTGCTCCGGAACCGGCACATGCACGGTGACGATGGACCAGACGCGCAACGTGACGGCCACCTTCGACAGCTCGGCAACCTATCCGTTGACGGTCAGCGTGCTGAGCGGTGACGCGACCGTGACCAGCAACCCGGCCGGTGTCGACTGCGCCGGCGTGGGTTGTTCGGTCGACTTTCCGGCGGGAACGCTGGTCGAGTTGATCCAGCAGCCGGAGCCCGGATTCTTCTTCAGTGGCTGGGGCGGCGCCTGTGCCGGGGACGGCGCCTGCACGGTGCTGATGGACGGCCCGAGATCGGTAGCCGCCAACTACACGTCCGTCCAGACCTTTCTGGTCAGCGTCACGGTCGAAGGTCAGGGAACGGTAATCAGTGACCCCGAAAGGATCGCATGCGATCCTTTCTGCGCCGCAGAATTCTCCGAAGGAGAAACCGTTCAGCTTCTGCCCCGACCGGCGCTGGATGAGACCTTCCTTGGATGGTCCGGCGCGTGTTCGGGCGCATCGAGCTGCGTTCTCACGGTCGACGGCGACCTGCAGGCGACCGCCAGCTTTACCGACAACCCGGAACTTTTCCGCCTGGCGGTGCAGATTCCCGATGGCGGCGGAACCGTGCAAAGCGATCCGATCGGCATCGACTGTCCCGACGTCTGTTCAGCCAATTTTACAGGCGACACCGAAGTCGCACTGACACCAACGCCCGATACCGGCTTTGCATTCGACGGTTGGCGCGGCGCCTGTTCCGGTGACGGCGCCTGCGTCGTGACGATGGATGAGTCCAGCAGCGTCACGGCAGACTTCGTCGCTCAGAACACGCTGGAGGTGACGGTCAACGGCAACGGTTCGGTGGAAAGCTCACCGTCGGGGATCGCTTGTCCAGGCGACTGCACCGCCGGGTTCATTTCCGCAGAAAAGGTGCTGCTGACGGCGATGGCTGCCCCCGGCTCCGAGTTCGCCGGCTGGAGCGGCGCCTGTTCGGGCAGCGGGCCGTGCGTGGTGTCGATGGATCAGGATCGCCAGGTGACGGCGCTTTTTGAATCCTCGGGCTTCGAGCTGACGGTAGTGCTTGAAGGCGAGGGCGCAGGACAGGTCGTCGAAGTGCTTGGATTGAGCGCGATCGATTGCCCGGGCACCTGCTCGGCCATCTATCCGACCGATAGTGAAGTGACGCTTGACGCCTTGCCGAATCTCGATTCAGTCTTCCAGGGTTTCGGCGGGGATTGTCAGGGGACGGACTGCAGCGTAACCCTGGACCAGAACCGAGTCGTCCGAGCCGTGTTCCTGTCGGACGATCAGCTGTTCATCGACTCCTTCGAATAGCGGTCTCTACCATGCACTATGATTGCCACAAAAAGAGCGGAAGCATGATGGCAGCTTGGTCCTTTGCCGGAAATGCCCTTTCGCGTGGTCGGCGCGCTGCGAACAAGCGGCACGAACTATCGGTGCTGGGCCTTGTCCTGCTGATTTGTCTAGCGGTCATTCCCACCATCAGCGAAGCGCGACAGTCGTTTGTCGTCACCAACGGCAACGACTCCGGGCCGGGCAGCCTGCGCGACGCGATCGAGGATGCCGAGTCGGCGCCGGCCGGCAATCAGACCATCACGTTTGCTCCCGAAGTCCAACTCGTCCAGCTGACCACCGGCTCGATCGAGATTTCCACGCCCGGAACCTACAGTATTTCCGCTGCGTTCGCGTCGGGCCTGGTCATCGACGCCCTGCAGTCGACGCGGATCTTTTCCGTGACCGATCCCGGTGTGGAACTCAACCTGAGCGGGCTGACATTACGGAACGGTCGGACGGTGGCAAATGCCCCCGCGACCGCAACCTGCGCTCCCGGTTCCGGGCACGGCGGCGCCGTTTGTACGCTGGGAACCTTGTCGTTGTTCGGCGTTGGCTTTGCCGACAACCAGACCCTGGGTGACGGAGCGCACGGCGGTGCAGTCTATGCCGCGCAGGCCATACAGCTCACCAATACCTGTCCGATCAGCAGTCTGGCATGCAGATTCACCGGCAACTCCACGGAGGGCGCCGGAGCGAACGGCGGCGCCATCTACTCCGAAGCGGAGTTGGTCTTCCCGGCGCTCGCTTCACAGGTCAACTACCGATTCGACGCCAACCGCGCCGAAGCCGGAAATGGAGGCGCGATCCATGCACCCTCGATTCAGGTGGAGCCTTTCTCCGGGCTCGGCCCAAGAGATCCGGTGCGTTTTGTCGATAACTTCGCCGATCAGGGTGGGGCGTTGGCGATTGATTGCCTGGCGCAGGATCCGATCAGCGTGATTCAAGACGTGAGATTCGAACAGAATTCGGCAAGGGCCGGCGGTGGCGCGATCCGGGCGGAGCGATTCTGTGAGATGGACATACGAACCAGCCGTTTCGCGGACAATGCCTGCCAGGGCGGCGCGGGCGGCGCTGTCTTTTCCGACGGTGTTGTCGCCTTTGGCCAGACACTGTTGGAGAACAATCGTTGCGATGGTTTCGGCGGGGCAATCGCCGGCAACGATTTCCGTCTGGAGACCGGAAATGTCATTCGTGAGAATTTCACGGTAGGCAACGGCAATCATGGCGGCGCCATCGCTGCCAGATCTTTGCTTATGCGGGATTCGATGGCTGCGTTCAACTGGACGGAAGGCACGGCCGCCAACGGCGGCGGCGTCTGGGTTTTCGAAACGCTGGATATCGGCAACAGCACGATCAGCAACAACTCGACGCTCGGCGAACGCTCAGGCGGTGGCGCGCTGTTCTTCAGCGGGGCGAGCCAGGACCTCGATCTTCGGAGCAGCACGCTGTTCCAGAATTCGGCCGAGCGCGGCGGCGGCATACTTGTTGCCGGCGACCCGCCCGGAAGCCTGGTCGAGCTCGACATCAACAGCACGATCCTGACGAGGAACCAGCCCGATAGTCTTCACGAAGAGGATCTCGGAGCGTCGTCCCAGATCAACGTGATCCAATCGGTGTTCGGCGATGCCGCCAGCGAGATCTCCGGTTCGAATATCGCCAACCTGTTTACCAATGATCCGGAAATCGGTGAGCTGGAAGACAACGGCTGCGCTCTGCCCGCCGGCATCAGCCGGGGTTCGGTCGCTTGTCCGCTTTCGCACGCCCCGGAGCCGTCCGCCGTCGTGGTCGATGCGGGCAACAATCCGGCCGGGTTCAGCAACGACCAGCGTGGAGTCGGATACCCGCGGACCTTCGGCCTGCAGACCGATATCGGTGCGATCGAGTGGAATCCCGACCCCTCGTTGCGCATCGATCCGAACCTGGTCGATTTCGGCGTCCTTGTCGACGGCGATCCGCTTCCGGCAGCCCGTCCGCTCATCGTGCACAACGACGGCCCGGGCGTATTGAATTTGACCGGCCGAACCGTTCCAGCCGGAATCGCCTTCGGATTCGGCAAGTGCGAGAGCGCATCGCCGTTGAACGCCGGCGCTTCCTGCGCGGCGACGGTCCGACCGGTCAGCGTCTCGTTCGGGTCGATCGAGCGAGTGATCGAGGTCGAGTCCAACGATCCGTCTTCGCCCACGCCGATCACGATTCGCTATTTCGGCACCACCGGCGCTGAACTGAGCCTCGATCGAACGGTCGTCGATTTTGGTGAACAGCCGGCCGGAACGACCAGTTCGACCGAGCCGCTCACGTTGACCAATACTGGGTCGCAGCCGCTTGAAATCGACGCGATCAGCGCGCCGCCCGGCGCATTCGACTTGGCCGGATCCAGCTGCGGTTCCTCGCTGGCTGCAGGCGCAAGCTGTGCGATCGAGCTGACCTTTCTACCGCCGCAGGCCGGGCTCTACAGCGGCTCATTGCTGATCGTCTCGAACAGCTCGGTGCCCGGAACCTCCACTGAGGTCTCGCTTTCGGGCACCAGCGGGGTGATCTTCTCCGACGGGTTCGAGGGCTGAACGCATCGCGGTTTCGGGTTTCCTGCGTCTCAACGACCGGCGCCCAGAACAAGAAAAGCCCGGCGCGATGGCGCCGGGCCTTGATTCTCGCCGAAACGAGAGCGACCAACGAGAGCGTTATCAGCCTTCGATCTCGACCACGTCGCTCTCGGCAAAGCCGCGGTTACGCAGCAGCGCTTTGATTTCCGGCTCGCGACCGCGGAAGCCGACGTAGGCATCCATGGCCTCCTGCTTGTCTCCCGCTGAAAACACGTTCTCGTAGAGTTTCTGCGCCAGTTCGGGATCGAAGATGTTTCCGGCCTCCTCGAAGGCGGCGAAACCGTCGTTGGCCAGCACGCCCGCCCACAGGTAGCTGTAGTAACCGGCCGAATAGCCCTCGCCGGCAAGCGTATAGGGAGTATAAACGCCCTTTTCGCTGAACTCCAGCAGTATCCAGAGCCGCGCCAATTCGGGGTTTGACCCCGGTTGCGACCCTTAGCAGGCCGGATTCTACCCAGT
>Ga0207419_1002694_pt1 | contig 11349 bp, 11 predicted proteins | sample ElkSloMetagenome_4_FD_184723 | JGI IMG/M metagenome (GOLD analysis project Ga0207419, IMG submission 184723) | Hot spring microbial communities from Elkhorn Slough, Monterey Bay, USA - MD2A (version 2) | ecosystem: Environmental > Aquatic > Marine > Intertidal zone > Estuary: Microbial mat ... | reverse complement strand
TTAATGATAATTTTTCTGATGGAAAGGTGACTAACAAAAATTTTCAAGAAGAGTTGTTTTCTAAAATTAAAAAGTTTGAAAAGGCCTTATAATGGAAAATATTTCAGATGCCATACAATCTAAATTTAAGGATAATAGAACCAAAGCCTTGGTGAATTTAATTTATACCGCAGGGTGGCTTTCGGCAAAGCAAAATGCATTCTTTTCTGAATTTGGTATTTCCCCACAGCAGTATAATATTTTAAGAATTTTACGAGGTGCTAACGAAGCTTTGACCATGCAGACTATAAAAAGCAGAATGATAGAACGTGCGCCTAACGCTACACGTTTAGTAGATAAGCTATGTGCAAAAGAGCTTTTACAGCGTTATCCTAGTGAACAAGATAGACGTGTGGTTTATGCTGAAATTACTCCGCAAGGACAAGAACTTTTAAATAACATATCAAAAAGTCCCCATCAAAACTGGATGAAGAATATTAGTGAAGATGAGGCAGAATTACTTAGTCAATTATTAGATAAAATACGTTATTAAATATGAAAACAATTGTACATAAAGCTAACTCAAGAGGATCTGCCGATCATGGTTGGTTAAAGGCACATCATTCTTTTAGCTTTGCAGGATGGTTTAATCCTAATCGGGTTCATTTCGGCGCGTTACGCGTTTTAAACGATGATATTATCGCTCCTAAAATGGGTTTTGGTACTCATCCTCATGATAATATGGAAATCATTACCATACCTTTAAAAGGTGTTTTAAAACATCGCGATAACATGCATGATGATTGGCAGTCTGTCTTACCTGGTGAAGTGCAAGTCATGTCTGCAGGAACTGGTGTTAAACATTCTGAAATTAATGGAAGCACCAGTGAAGACTTAAGTCTGTTTCAAATTTGGATTATACCAAATGAACGAAGTGTAAAACCACGCTACGACCAAAAGACATTTAAGTCTGAAGATCGTAAAAATAATTTACAGGTTTTGGTAAGTTCTTTTGAAGATACTCACCAAGATAGTTTAAAAATTCACCAAGACGCGCGCTTATCGCGTATAGACTTGTCTGAAAACTCACACTTAGAATATAAATTAAAGTCTAAAAAATATGGAGTTTACATGATGGCAATTTCTGGGAATGTAGAAGTAGGGAATGATTCACTCAGTTCACGAGACGCCATTGCGGTTTCTGAGTCTGCTGGATTTTCTGTAAAAGCCACGTCGACAAGCCAATTGCTGTTTATTGAAGTACCTATGATTTCAATTTAATAATTGCTATAAGTTGTTCTTTTAAAAAAGACGACGAGAATTTATTCAAAAAACCGATATTTGTATTTTAACTGCGCAAGGGATTGCAGCGATATCCTTTTTTTGTTCTCAAAAAAGATAAAGCGTAAAGCCCGACCGTTACAGCGGTTGCGCCATAAAACAATTAGAAAATGGCAATGAATAAAAATACAGTTTTAGCTTGGGCTACTTTTATTATGATTTTTGTAGGATTTGGCTTAATAGCTCTTGGTGCATTTAGATACGATGATGTAGCAGGTTGGGGCTTTGCTTCTGTTGGTATTGGTTTTTTTGCAATAGCTTGGGTGTTTGATGCCTTAAAAGGCCGCGTATAGCCTTCCTCTTTTTTAAATTATTAATTGTACTTAATACGACGATATGAGCGACGATAAAAAAGTTATTTTTTCTATGGCAGGTCTAACAAAGACCTTTCAAGGCGCTAACACGCCTGTTCTTAAGAATATACATCTCAGTTTTTTCTACGGTGCCAAAATAGGTATTCTGGGTTTAAATGGTTCTGGTAAATCTACTTTATTAAAGATTATCGCTGGTGTTGATACCAATTATCAAGGCGATGTGGTGTTTCAGCCAGGGTACTCGGTGGGTTATCTTGAGCAAGAACCACAATTAGACGAAGAAAAAACTGTTTTAGAGGTCGTTAAAGAAGGTGTGGCCGATGTGGTTGCGGTGTTAGATGAGTACAATAGCATTAATGACCAATTTGGATTAGAAGAGGTTTACAGCGATGCTGAAAAAATGGAAAAGCTCATGAACCGCCAAGCAGAGCTTCAGGATAAAATAGATGCTTCTAATGCTTGGGAATTGGATACCAAACTCGAAATAGCCATGGATGCCTTACGGACTCCAGAGCCTGATAAAAAAATTGGGGTGCTTTCTGGTGGTGAACGAAGACGTGTAGCGCTTTGCCGCTTATTATTGCAAGAGCCAGACGTTCTTTTGTTAGATGAGCCCACCAATCACCTCGATGCCGAGTCTGTTCATTGGTTAGAACATCATTTAGCACAATATAAAGGCACCGTTATTGCTGTAACGCATGACCGTTATTTTTTAGATAATGTTGCCGGGTGGATTTTAGAATTAGATCGGGGAGAGGGTATTCCTTGGAAAGGAAATTACAGTTCTTGGCTAGACCAAAAATCGAAACGCTTAGCTCAGGAAAATAAGGCGGCGTCTAAACGCCAGAAAACTTTAGAGCGCGAATTAGAATGGGTACGTCAAGGTGCTAAAGGTCGACAAACAAAGCAAAAAGCACGTTTAAAAAATTACGATAAGTTACTTAATCAAGATCAAAAACAACTTGATGAAAAGCTTGAAATTTACATTCCTAATGGCCCAAGGTTAGGTACTAATGTTATAGAAGCCATTGGTGTAAGTAAGGCCTATGGTGATAAATTACTATACGACAACTTAAATTTTAATCTTCCTCAGGCGGGTATTGTTGGAGTCATTGGACCAAATGGTGCCGGTAAAACCACGATTTTTAGAATGATAATGGGTGAAGAACAACCCGATGATGGTGAATTTAAGGTTGGTGAAACCGCTAAAATTGCCTACGTAGATCAAGCACATTCTAATATTAACCCAGAAAAGACCATTTGGCAAAACTTTAGTGACGAACAAGAACTTATCATGATGGGGCAACGTCAGGTTAATTCTAGAGCTTATTTGAGCAGATTTAATTTTTCTGGCAGCGAGCAAAATAAGAAAGTAAAACTGCTGTCTGGAGGTGAACGCAATCGCTTACATCTCGCTATGACTTTAAAAGAAGAAGGTAATGTCTTGTTACTAGATGAGCCTACAAACGACTTAGATGTTAATACTTTAAGGGCATTAGAAGAAGGTCTGGAAAACTTTGCGGGATGCGCGGTTATTATAAGTCACGATCGGTGGTTTTTAGACCGTGTTTGTACGCATATATTAGCTTTTGAAGGAAATAGTCAGGTGTATTTCTTTGAGGGTAGCTTTAGTGAATATGAGGAAAACAAGAAAAAAAGATTAGGAGGGGATGTCATGCCTAAACGAATTAAATACAAAAAATTAAGTCGTTAAATGTAAGGCAAGGTTTAGTTATCCCCGTAAAGGTGACCACCTGTAAAATCTTCGTAAGCATCATCAACTTCATCAAAGACGTTGGTCTCCATAAGTTTTTTATTTTCTGCTTTTAACTTGTACATTTTAATTATTGCAATAAGTATAAAAACCACGAAGATTGTGGCTACAGTAATTAATATGATCGTTAAATTCTTAGTGGATACGGCTAAAAAGCTGCTTGCGAGTAGGTTATGTAGTATCATGAGCTGCGATTTGGTTTCAAAATCAAATATATAAAAATATTTAATTGTAAGTCGCTAAATGCGAATAAATTATAAATTTTAACACCTAAAATCATCGATAAAGTACAGAAAAAATCCATAAAATACGGGGTTTTCGGTGCTTTTTGTGAATTTAAAAAACTTATTAACAAATTTAAATTTTATTGTTAATACCTGTCTAATTGTTAATACCAGTCTAATTTAATGACTTGAATACTAGAGTTTCCAGTTTTAACTATTTCTGTAAATTCTTCAATATCACTTAACCCATTTTTTCCTCTGTAATGGTAAGGATATACCTTTTTTGGTTTAAAATCTAAGACGGCATCTGCAGCTTTAGCAACGGGCATGGTATAGGGTAAATTCATACAGACAAAGGCTTTATCAATTTGTTTTAAGTTTCTCATTTCTGGAATATCTTCGGTGTCTCCAGAAATATAAATACGCTCATCGTTTATGGTAAGAACATAACCATTACCGCGACCTTTAGGATGAAATTTAGAGGCTTCATCTCTTAAGTTATACATAGGAATTGCCTCAATATTTGTACCCCTAAATTTAGCCTCTTCATTATTGTTTAATACAGTTATGTTTTTGGTAAGGTCATTAGGAATCTTATTAGCAACAGCCTGAGGTACCACAAACATTGCGTCCGTTACATCCAATTCTTTTAAAGTAGCTAAATTGAAATGGTCCCCGTGAATATCTGTGATTAAGATAAGTGTGGGCTTTTTGTAATTGGCAAACGCCTCTTTACCACCAGTAGGATCTACGTAAATGACTTCATCCTCAAATGTTAATACAAATGTAGCGTGCTCAATAGGATAAATGTTAAGGCTATCTTTATGCTGCAGTGCTATCGGTACCGAAATAAAATCAGAGTTTAATGGAGTAATGGTAGATACACAACATAAGGCTGCAATTAAAATAAAAGCTAAATATTTCATAAGTCCGTTTTTTATAAAGTTACTAATTAACTTCAATTCTATTTTTTTTGTAACATTTTTATAACACATAGACTTATAATTTAGAATATAAGTTTATATACTCATAATTTTTCACGAAATTGCTAAAGCAAGGACATTAAATCTAATACCGTTATTATTATGCCTGAAGATTTTGATTTATTAGAAACCAATACTAATGACTCTACCGAAAAAGTGGATGTTAACTGGGGAAAAGCAGTAGACCAAATGAAGTCTAAACTCGCACAAGAAGATGACCCAGAACAACGGCAAAAAATATTAAATGCCACGTTAGACAACGTAGTGGATATGGCAGAGCAGGATAGGACCACCTTGCTTGATGCCATTAAAGACCTTACCGATTATCAAGACGAAGTAGGTATTATGTTCGAAGGTTTTTCTTCCTTAAATGAAGACGAGCAACGCATTATAGATACCGCCGCAAAACAATTAGAAGAGGCCGAGCTAGACCTTAAAATGGCTAAAGCAAAATTGGATACCTGGTGGAACAATCTTTGGGGACGAAAAAGTAAAATAACCAAAGCGGAAAACGCCTTAAAAACGGCTAAAAAACAGCGCAAGTCTGCAGATAATAGAGCAAAGGCTATGTTTCAGCAGCGTATTGAAAATGCGGATATACAAACCCTTCTCAACGAATTGTCTTTTAAAAGTCAGGCCGCTATAAAACGGTTAAAAGATCGTGAATTAGAAATAAAGGAGGTAGAGGAGCGTCTAAAAACAGCGATAGTAGAGGCTAGTAACAACCACACCAAAGCGTTAGAAAAAAAGCAAGAAGTTGAAGATAAGTTAGAGAAAGAGTACGCCCTAGTAAAACAAGCCAGACAAGCCCTTGAGGAAGTAGCAGACAAGCAATCGGCCGAGTATTCTGAGGCCTTAGAACGCGTCACGCAGTTAGAACAGAGTATTGAAGAGCTTGAGGGTCTTAAAAATGCCTATACCACTCTAGCGGCCTCGAAAGATAGTTTTGTTCATAAACATAATTTAACCATCAAAGTGCTAACGTCTTTGAGAAGTAATATGCAAACGCATAGAGCGAAGCTAAAAAGTGACACCGATGAACGTTTAAAATACTACGATGGCTACATTGTAGCGCTTAAGGCAAGAACAGATCAAGAATTTGCCGCTATCTTAGAACATCTCGGTGTTAAAACCGATGAACATATTGGACGAACATTGGCTGCCATGCATACAGCAAGCGCCAGAGCTAGACAAGATATGATGGATAACATTCCAGTTCACGAAAAAGTGATGCAAGGTGTATACAGCAGTTATGCAGAGTCTTTACAGGAAATACGTTCTAAAGATAATGACTTGCAAAAAAACTTTGCTGAGCGCTACGGCATAGATATGAAAGAAATTTTTGATGAATACTATAAAGCTAAGGCGGAATCGTCTTCGCCGCAAGAAGTAGATACACCAGATGCCAAAACAAGTAAGAATGAAGATGAACTTCTGTCGTAAAAATGTATAGTTCATGATTGTTACACCTTTAGATTCAGCCACATTAGATTCTAAAAAGCAATATAACTTTTACCATAAAATGGTAGATTTTATATTGAAAGAGGTGGTGGTTACGGTTCAACAACAACAATTATGCACGGCAGAGGAAATGAAGCTTTTTAAACAGTATTGTGATTTATTGCTTTACTCTATTGAGGCTATGCGTGTAAAATACATGTATAATGAAGACGAAAATTTAAAGGTAGATCTTACGGATTCTGGTTTTCCCAACTACCTAGAGTTTAGGTATTTATTTAATGATTTAGAATTAAGGGAAGAGTTTCTTGGCCGACTTACACATATAGATGACCTTAAAGCAGAATTTCTAGACACCTTATTAAAAAAAAAGAAAGCCATATCTAAGCGCAGATTGTTTCAGGCGGCATCTATTGTCTATTATACTTCAGCAAAAAAAGAATTTATTTTTAATAGGTTTGTTCAGGGCAAAATCCTTAGCCTTAACTCATCCAAAACATCTCATATGGTAAGTTGGAGTTTTTATGATGTTTCTCTCAATAGGCCTTTTATATGCTTTTTATATTTTAATTACGACGGGAAATCAATAGACGACTACAAAGCTGAAATCTACAACGTATTAAAAGTTGTCGCTGACCGCAAAATGCCTCTAGAAACCATGCTGTATGGTATTGATAAGCGTTTGCCTAAATTGTTTCCTAAACGGTTAAAGCGTATTGATTTAGGGCCTATTCACAATGTATTTGCTAAAGACGAAAATCAGCTCACCCATGTTCTTTTAGAGGCCATAGCTAATAAAACGGTGCCTTTAGCATCTTATGCCGTATCGCTTCACGTCGACGAAATAGCCTCTGCAGGAACAATTACCGAAGGAGGTTTTTTCAATAAAACCATATTTCAAAAATGGCAACAACCCTTTCAAAAATACTACGTTTTTGCACCACACCGAATTATACAATTGCTGCACAATAAAGCTCCAGAAATTATTGATCAACTGCATGATTCGCCTATTGAAATGGCTACGCTAGCAAATGGCAACTAATAATATTTAGGATTTTAATTTAAAATGGAACATACATCAACATTTCCCATAAAACGCAGCGAATTAGAGTTGCTCAGAGATGAAGCGGCTGCTTATCTTAAATCCATTCAATGGGAACCCAGTCAAAGGGTCAAAAATAAAATGGAAGATCCTCAGGACAGTTCTATTTTATTTTACCTATCTAGAGCAAATAATGGCTCTCAAATGGAAACTGTTTCGGTATCAAAAACGGTTTTAGGACTTAAAAAACGGCTCTTGCCAGAATCTATAGCCTTACCAGTAAATCTTAATTTTGCATTATTTGCCTTACAAGAAGCTATTACCCTGAGTTTATGGGTAAAAGATAGTTATTACGACTCCTCGGGTTTAGCAGGGCTTTTAGATCATAAAGGTCAAATAAGCAGTACAGCCAAAGTTAGCTACAACAATAAAATGCAAACCGCTACAGCATTTATGCTTTTTTCTTTAGCATACAAAGTCTTATACGATTTAAAACCAGTAGCGTCAGACAACTTAACGGTGATGCAACAAAAGTTTTCTGGTATTCCAGAAGTATCCTTACAATCTCCATCCAAAGGATTAACCTGCCAAATTTATTATTACGATACCTATTTAAGTCATCCAGAATTAATACAAACCGAACAGGATGTTGTTGACTTTACTGTAGTTTATTTTGAAGCGCTTATAGACGAAATTCAGTTGCGGCGAACACACTTGCAATACACCAATACTATTACCGACCGAACTTATAAATTAGAAAATTCTGATTTTGCCATCTCTGGTTGGGAAAACACCTTTTTAGGTACGGCAAAAAGTGTTGATTTTAATCGCGTAGAATTCGATCAAATCGTTGGTAATAAAGATGCTAAGCACTTTGCAAAACGTCTGGTAGAACGCCTTTTAAGTTACGATTTTGAGACCAGAAAAAATCCTTTTCAGTCTCTAGGTGGTTTTATGCCCGTATTTATGGGTTATGGCATTCCAGGAACAGGTAAAAGCATGCTCATTGCCGCCATTGCAACGCGATTAAAAGCATATACTGAGCAGCTCGAAATACCATTTTTGTTCCATCCTATGCCAGATACTTTAATATCTACCTTTCAAGGTGGTTCTGCTGAAAAAATGGTAGAATGGATGAAACCATTGCAAGACCCATCGCAGCTTATTTTTGCGCCTATAGATGATGCAGAAAATAATTTACAGGAACGTACGGCACAAGGTGTTTCTGCTGGTGTAAAAGAAGTTATTGGTGTTTTTCTAAGATATACCGAAGGGGCATATGCCGTTAATTACGGCAATAGCGCTATAGGTTTGTTCACCAACTTACCGGAAACTTTAGATAAAGCCGTCTTATCTCGGGTTCAGGGCCGTTTTAAAATAGATGGGGCTCAAACCACTTATGATTTTTTAGATCAGGACTATTTATGGTGGAAAACTTTTGAAAACACCCTTCCTAGTTTTGTGAATATGACTAAATCTGAAGATTATAATTATTTAGACCAACAAGGATGGGCTAAAAATCTAAATCAAATTTTAGAGTTTAAAAATGAACCTACAGAAGAGCGTGTGGCAAAGGTTTTTGATAACATAGGAAAAGATTACGCCGATACCGATCATCTGTTTTATGCGGCATTGTATAAAGAAATACAACAAATATTTCCTTTTTTTTCGTCAAGAGACGTCAGAAATATACAATCGGCCATATCGCTAAGATTAACAGATTTTGATTTAGAATCCGAGTGGTTCGAAAATCCTGAATTATATTTTAAGAAGGATTATGAAACAAAGCTTAACATGCTTCGAGAGCTTATGAAAGCCAATATGAAAGGCCTCAATTTTTCAGACATAAGAAGACAAGAAGTGGTGAGGTATTTAGATAATGTGGCTACGATTGCCGATACCGATTTTAATAGAAAAGTGAGTGATCGACTTCACGACTTGCAGGTAGAAGCGACGGCTAGAGCGCGCTATAACCAATAGTTATATTGAAATGGAAAAATTAAAAGACGCCAATTTATATAGACCTCATATGGTGGCCGTTAGCGGCAAACTTATTGGGCGCTATAACAAATGTTTGGAAGCGCTTGGGTTTACTCCAACAGCATTGACGTCATTTCATATAGATGGTTTAGGTTGGAGTCCAGAAATTGCCAAAGAAAAAAATGATAGGTTTTACCTAAATCACGGTGGGGCCAATCCGCATGGTATCATTGTTACTCCGCTTCAAAAACACAAACCGATATATGGAGCATTTCATTCTTTTGATAATGAGTTAATGACGCTCATCTTTAAAACTTATGAAAAACAAATTAGAGATATTACCAGAGATAATGCCATCTGCGTCACTTTTGATCAAGGTGTTGATGTGTTTTATGAGCCTTTAGACGTTTTAAAATACCAGACGCTTCAGATTAAGTTTAGATGCATTAATGACATATTAAAAAAGCAAGAAGAACAACAAGAACTCATCGAAGTTTTTAATGCGGAGAATAACTTTATTGATGAAGCATTGCACCAAAAATTAATAGAATCTTCAAAATCTTATGGCGATTTAAGAGATCGTAATTTTAATTTAAGTACGTTACAATTTGCAGTAAGTACATTTTATACCGAGGCTTTTGGTGGTGTCTTTGTTTTAAGAGATTTTATTTTGCCCTTGGTGATATTTAAATCTAAAGAAAGTCATCAGCAGGCTATTAAAAATACAAGTCATGACGTTCTTATTTATCACATGAAACAACCCGAATTGGTTGATAAGTTAAGAAGCCATTTTATAATAGAATGTCGTCCTCAAGACCTTTTGCAATCTCAGCGTTATCAACGCATAAAAAGAATGATGTTGTATAATAAACTCACTAATGCTAATCATCCTATCAAAACCATTTTATCTGATGACATCTTGTTTAAAAGTTATTTAAATCAGTTAAATTTAGAAGATAGAAAAGCTGTTATGGCCTTAGAGTTGTACTTAGAAAAAACAAAACAAAACCGTGAGATTGATCTGAAAGACGCTATGGATGACAGGTATTACTATGCCATACATCAACCACATTCTTCTATTGCTACAAAACATAAAAACTTAATCAATAAAATCCTTATAAACATCTCACCTTTAGATGTTTTGTATTTGTATTGGTATGAGAAGGATGAGTTTTATACCCAATTCAGCACCTGGGATAAATCTTTTCAAGACTGGGCTGTAGCCACTATAACTTCTAATTTATAAATCTATGGGACTAGAAATCATAATTTTTGTTATCGCAATAACTTTTGGTGTTATATTATACTGGCGAGAATCTAACAATAATAAAACATACAAATTTTTTAATAAATTGGTTAATAGCAAAGCCTTACAAATGCATCCTAATGACCCTAAAGGCTTTGTATATAAACAATCTTTTGTTTCAAGATTATTGTTCTTGGCTTTGTTTTCTGTGATTGCTGCTTTGGTCGTACAATTTGTTACACCCATATCTATTTTTACCACTTATTACGGTATTTCAAGTTTGGCATCTTTTACCTTCGGTGCGGTTTTAGGCACCTATTTGTCTAATTTTATCATAAAATCTAGCCAAATAGCACATGATAAAAGTGAAGATATAGGAGAATTTTTAGATGATGCAGTGAACACGGGCAAAACCGTCTTTAAAGGAATAAATAAAAAAGACAAAACCCAAGATAATGAACCTTTAGATCGTCCTCCAAAAGACCAAAGCCCGACGCGATTAAAAGATGAAAATGATGAACAATCAGCAAGAGACCGATTAAAGGATAAAGGATTAATGTAATTTTTAAATTATGATAAAACGCTATTGGAATAAAGGAAGAAAACAAAAACGTCATTTAATATTATTAGGCTTAGTTTTACTCGTTTTGCTATTTGTGCTACGCGATGATTACCAACCAGCGCTGCTATTTTTTAGGAAGTATATTTTTATAATACTTCTAAGTTTTAACGTTATTAAATGTGCTAACGAAGCGAATCGCTTTGGTTTATTGCCTGGTGTTGAGTTAGGCAATAATAGTCCCTTAGACGCCAATGAAGGACCACAAATCACAACGCTCACAGATGTGATAAATGACTCTTCCCCATCTGACAGCTATGTTGCAAAAGAAATTTTTATCAAACGAACTATGAATCAAGTCATTGAAGAAGGTCTTTATGCTATTTCAGCTCCTATTGAAGAGCTTCCATGGAGCAATATTTACGAGTTCTTTTTAGAGATTAAAAGTA
>Ga0207419_1002691_pt1 | contig 11359 bp, 7 predicted proteins | sample ElkSloMetagenome_4_FD_184723 | JGI IMG/M metagenome (GOLD analysis project Ga0207419, IMG submission 184723) | Hot spring microbial communities from Elkhorn Slough, Monterey Bay, USA - MD2A (version 2) | ecosystem: Environmental > Aquatic > Marine > Intertidal zone > Estuary: Microbial mat ... | reverse complement strand
AGAAACTTGAATGGACTTGCTCAAATTTTGAACTTCCATTCTGTCTAAAGCCTTGGCTGCATAAATGAGCTCTAAAAGTGTAGTATGTAAAGAGGCCTCTTTAAGTGTGGCAGCATGTATTTCTTGTGCTTTTGCTATGAAATTTTGGTTGACGTTACCATATAGAAATGCGTACCTTAATTTGTTAATAATTGGTGTATCTGTGGTGCCCACCGCTTTGTCTAGCTTACTAAGTAGGATATTTTTATTGATCTTCTCTAAACTGGTAGCGTCTGAATTATTTACATAATGCTGGAGTAACCATTCATGTGCCTTCGCAAAATAAGGACTTTTTAATAGCGCCAATTCGCAATTTAAAAGAGCGGTGCTTTGATTTTCATTTATTAGTAGAGCGGCCAACTTAGTCCGGGCAGCTTCGTGGTAAGGGTTCAATTGTAGGCATTTTTCTAAGCTTTTAAGCACGTCTTTACGGTTTTTTTCTTCTATCAAAGCCTTGGTATACCAAGCATCTGCATTGTTTTTATTGACTGAAAGTGCCCTTTCTGCATAGTTATTGGCCTGTGAGAGGTTGCCTAAGTGTAATTCGGCTTTTGCTTTAATTACAAGTGCCTTATCATCAAAATCTACTATGGCGAGTCGATCCAAAGCTACTTGAGAGGCTTTTTTGAACTCAAGTATTGCTAAGTAGATATTTCCCTTCAAAATTAGAGCATCTCTACTCTCAGGCTGTGCTTCTAAAGCTTGGTTAATGAGTTTTAGAGCTTTATTAGGTTGATGTATTTTCGTGTAAACATCTGCTTTGGCGAGAAGCCAATCAAAGCTATTATCGGTTTGATTTTCTAAAAGCGCTGCAGCTTCTTTAAGTAAACCAAACCGGGAGAGGAGCAGGGCTTTTTTGGAGGTGCTCAAATTATTGTTTTGCTTAATGAGTTGTTGCTCCTGCTTTAATTGCTCAATACTAATTCGAACTTCTTTTTCGGTAAAATTTTGGGCATGTGCGCGACTTAAACACAGAATGAGGACGATAGAATAAAAAAATCTCATAGATAACAAAAATACCTTTGTAAAGAATGGCAAATGTAAGCAGCTTTTGTAAGCAATTAAAAATTACGAGAACGATTGCTCTCATACTTTAAGTCAATATCGATTTCTGTATCAGTACTTAAACAGGATTGTCCCGATTGATCGATTCAAGAAAATCAAAGATGGTTAATTTCGAGCATATTTAGTGTTCAGCTATAATTGATCACCTGTCTAGAAGGTAATCCTCTTTTATAGTATATTTTTCATCAGAGATTTTTTTTAGCTCTACAATAAAGTTGGCGCCTTTACCTATTTCACTTTCGCACCAAACCTTACCTCCCAAGGCCTCTACATATTTTTTTACAATTGATAAACCCAAACCTGTAGAGTTCTCGCCACCGGTAGGTCTGGCCGATAGCTTTTGATATTTGCCAAATAGTTTGTGCATATCGGCTACAGAAATTCCCGGGCCCTGATCTTTAATTTCTACACGTACGTTTTCGCCCTTCGTTTCCCCAATACTTACAAAAATCTTTTTGCCAACAGGGGTAAATTTTATGGCATTAGAAATAAGGTTATCAAAAATTTGAGTAACTATTTTCTCATCCGCTCTAATAGGGAACTTTAAACCATTGTGGTCAAAAACCAACTCCATATTTTTGCGCTCAATATCGGTATGGTGGTGAACGATGATCCTCTCCAAGATTGCAAAAAGCTCAATATTGCTCGGATTTATTTTAAGGTTGCCTGACTCCACCGCTTCTACATCAAGAATGTGCGTAATCATTTCATTGAGTCTTTGGGTAGAATCTAAAATATGCTTGATGTACTGGTTTTGTTCTTCGTTGAGGTTGTCATCTGAAAGTTTGATGATATTGATCAAACCGGTTATATGGTTCAACGGACTTTTAAGGTCATGGGCAACAATACCGATCAATTGGTTTTTTTCTTTATTAATTCTGATGAGCTTCTCGTTGGTTTCTTCAAGTGATTGGTTTTTATTTTCAACCTCGCGTTTCTTTTCTTCAATAAATTTTTTCTGATCTTCAATTTCAAGTGTTCTCGCTTTCACTTTTTCTTCAAGTACCTTGTTTTTTCTTTTTTCTCTGCTTAAAAAAGACCTGACTATTACCCATACTGCAAGTACCAAAAAAATCAATAGCAAAAAGCGGAACCACGTTTTCTCGTAAATCTTAGCCTCTTGTATTATTTGGAAAGAAAGGCTGCTTTGAACGTTGTCACTATTAAATGCAACTATGCTAAATGTGTAACTTCCATGCGGGATGTTGGTAAAAACAGCTTCTCTGTTACTATTGCGCGGTGTCATGTTTATGAAATCGCCCAATGCATAAGAAAAACTCACTCTTTCAGGGGCGCGATAATCTAGCCCTGTAAATTTTATTCTTAGTTGGTGCTCACCTGCGGGTACGACCAAAGGGTCTTTAAATGGGATTTCCTCACCATTAAGATGCACTGATTCTATAATGATTTTAGGTGGAATGTTGTTGATGTCTGGCACCTCGGGCTTAGGAATTACCGTAACGCCTTCAGGTGTGGGTATCCAATATTCTCCTCTAGAGGTTATTAGGCTTCTTGCATTGGCAGTACATGCATTTACCATCATGCCATCGCCTTTTTTGTACATAACTGCATTGAGCGTAAGCTGCTGCCCATTTGCTATTTGTTTAAGCTGTTCCTTGGCTATTCTGTAAATACCTTGATTATTAGGAATCCAGAAAAAACCTTTCTTGTCTTCTAAAATATCAAAGATTGAGTTGATGTGCAGCCCATCCTTACTGTTGATACTGCTGATTTCACCCTCTTTTATTCTGGTAATACCTCCATTGGTACCGACCCAAAGCACGCCTTCTTCATCTTCATAAATTTTAAAAATGACGTTACCGGCCAATCCGTCTTCAATATAAAATTTTTCAAATGTACCGTTAGCATATTTGTTAAGGCCATCTTCGGTACAAACCCAAATTACGCCTTCGCGGTCTTCAAATACCGAATGGACTCTATTGTTCGAAAGTCCATCTTTAATGGTAATTGACTCAAAACTGTTGTTACTGTATTTATTGAGCCCTTCGTCGGTTCCGATCCAAATATTGCCTTGGCTGTCTTGGTACACCATACGCACATAATTAGAGAGTAATCCATCTTTTGTTGAAAAAGATTTAATCTCTTGTTCGGCAGTAACTAAGTAGAGCTTATTAGTGGTTGCAAACCAAATATTGTTATTGGAGTCTATGCAAATGTCCCTAACATCTTGGTTTTCCAAAAATAGCTCATTTTTAATTTTAAGTGGGTTAAACTTCCATTCTTGATTATATTGTGTAACACCATTATTGGTAGCGATCAAAAAAGAATCTTTTTTGATTTCTACCACGCTGTAAACCGTTTTTCCTGTAATTCCTTGTGCTTTAGAATAGGTGATGAACTTGCCTTGAACGATTTGGTAAAAGCCATTTCTATAGGTTCCTACCCAAATGTTTCCTTGGTTGTCTTGTGCAATATCGGTTACTTGGTGCAATGGCAAACTGCTGTTGTCTACAATAGATTCAATTCCTATGTTTTGGTCATTGTATCGGAAAAGCCCTCTGTTGGTACCTATCCAAACATTGTTGCGCTGGTCCTGAAAAATTTTATAAACGCTTTTGTCTCTCAAAATATCGGCAACGCCCAAAAGCATTATAGATTCCTTTTCTATGCCTTTATCTTGGCTAGACTCATCGATCACTTCTCTTTTTAATAAGCGCAGACCTTTTTCGGTACCTATCCAAATATCGTTGTTAGCGGCTGCGTGTAGGGTAAGCACATTATTGCTACCAAGGCCATCCTTTGTAGTAAAGCTCTTTATAAATAGGCCTTTGCTATCTGTTTTAATGAGCCCTTTAGAGGTCGCAAACCAAAGATTGCCACTTAGGTCAGAGATTATATCGTTTATCGGAATGTTTTTGAGATGTGCACTTACTGTAATCTGTTCAAAATTGTCTCCCTTTTTTACAACAACACCGTCTGATGTGCCCACCCAAAGTTCGTTCTCTACGCTTTTAACAAAGCAATTGACCACATTACTGGGTAGGCCATGTCTTTTGGTGAAGAACTTCCAGGCGTTTTTACTGTAAGAAGCAAGACCGCCGCCATTGGCTGCCATCCAAAGCGTGCCGGAAGGTGCCTTGTAGATCCTTTTAAAGGAGTTTATGCTAAAGTTCTTTACCGTATCATTTGGCAATATGCTCTTAAATGCAATTCCATCAAACTTGAACAGTCCCTCATAAGTAGTTAAAAGTATGTAGCCTTCATTGTTTTGTACAATGCCGTTAACCCCTTGGGTGGGTAGCCCTTGATCGCTAGCCCATTCATTTATTTGAAACTGAGATAGTGCCCTATTCGGATTCAAGCCTTTTTTTTGGCCTTTTGCATTGATTTGGCCAAAAGCATTTATTGAAAGCAGACTACCAACAATAACAGTTAATACACATTTTAAAAAATAGCCCATTTCAAACTATAATATAAAAAAATAAGCAAGTTGAACCTGCACTTTGTTGAAATCTATATTTAGTTTTTGAAATAACTAGATATGATTTAAGATATTATCAATCAGCTTATTAAGTAGGGATTATCGGTATAATTTCAGTGAACTGGTCAGAAGTTGGTAAGTTAAAACTAGCTTTGATGTGGATTGATAAGTAACAGTTTAATTATCTTACTTTGTTCAAATATATGTTTTTTAGTAAAAAATTTCCTTTTTTAAGTGTTTTTAAACATTCTTTTATTAAAAATCAATTACGGCGAACCTAAAAATTTAGCTTAGATTTTTCTTGCGAACCTACTTCTTGTGTATCTATCAACAATGTCGTAGTAGAAGTTACGCAAAAACTTTATAAAAATCACAAAAACCCTTGGTTTGTGGTGAAGACATCTTGGTACACAGGGTAAATTCTCAACTATTTTTTGAGAATTTTGCGTAACTCTTGTAAGATATACCTACAGTACTCACTAAGTGTCACAATTTGTAAAGTTGAACAATTGAGTTTCTTTTATCCTCCCACGTTAAATGTTTTACGTGCAAAATGCAATCTCCTTACTCAACAAAAAACTAAGGTATTTTCTATGGTTTTTTAATAGATGCCTTATTAGACAAAAGATTGCGCTAAGGCAAGTAAATTAATTAAAATGAAATTTTTTGCGATTTTTCTTATAGATTATCTATTTTTACGAGAGTAAAATTATCAATTATAAAAATGGTAATAGGTTTTCAATATTTATATCATCCCCTCATTATAAAGCCTCTCAGGCGTTAGCCTTGTTGTATCTTTCACTACTCGGCCAAGTATACCTATTTATCAATTTTTATCATTCTAAAAATCACATCAGTTATGTCTGTAGAAGTTATATTCGCTTCTGAAGCACATGTTGTGCATGCACAAGAAATCACAGAAGCCATGGCACAAGCGGCCAAAGAGAGGGGCACCGGTATCGCGAAGAGAACTCCCGATTACATTAAAAATAAAATGTGTGGAGGCAAAGCAGTCATTGCCCTCAATAATGGTAAATTTGCCGGTTTTTGCTACATAGAAACCTGGGATCACGAAAAATATGTGGCCAATTCTGGCTTAATTGTGCTACCTGAATACAGAAAGAGCGGCTTGGCAAAAAAAATAAAGGAAAAAGTTTTTGAGCTTTCTCGCAAAAAATATCCCGACTCAAAAATCTTCGGTATAACCACTAGTTTGGCCGTTATGAAAATCAATTCGGGGCTAGGGTATAAGCCCGTTACTTTCTCAGAACTTACCAGAGACGAGACTTTTTGGAAAGGCTGCCAAAGTTGTAAAAACTACGATATCCTCACCAGGACCAATCGCACGCTGTGTCTATGTACAGGTATGATCTATGATCCCGAAAAAGAGAACAAAAAGACCAAAACCGAGAGAAAAAGCTTTTCTGATAGGTGGAATCAGTTCAAGGAGTTTCTTTTTTCAAGAAAGTCTAAAAAGGAAAAGCTATTAGATAAAGCAAAACAAGAATCTTCATTAATTTAGCTATTCAAAACAATTACTAAGCAAACATGAAAAAGAAGGTGGTTTTAGCCTTTAGTGGCGGGTTGGATACTTCTTACTGTGTAAAATATCTTGCCGAAGACATAGGGTTTGAAGTACATACTGCTGTGGTAAACACAGGTGGTTTCGACAAAGAAGAATTAGAGCAAATAGCACACAGTGCCCAGAGTTTGGGTGTGAGTTCGCATAAATCCATTGAGGCTACTCAAAAGTACTATCAAGAATGTGTGCGCTATTTAATTTTCGGCAATGTGCTCAAAAACAACACTTATCCGCTGTCGGTAAGTGCAGAGCGTGTTTTTCAGGCATTAGAAATCATTGAGTATGCTAAAACTATAGGAGCCGACGCTGTGGCACATGGCAGCACAGGGGCAGGAAATGATCAGGTACGCTTTGATTTGGTTTTTCAAGTATTGGCACCTGACCTAGAAATCATTACCCCGATCAGAGATCAGCAACTATCTAGAGAACAAGAAGTGGCCTACTTAAAAGAAAAAGGCGTTGAAAAAGACTGGTCAAAAGCGAAATATTCCATCAATAAAGGATTATGGGGCACAAGTGTAGGCGGGGCAGAAACCCTTACTTCTAACGGAGTTTTACCTGACGAGGCTTTTCCTACCAAACTGCGAGTAAAAGATAATGAAAGAGAATCCTTAAAACTTCATTTTGAAAAGGGGGAATTGGTAGGTATAGATGGAAAAATGATGCCTGCTGTGGAGGCCATCATCGCTTTAGAAAAAATAGCAGGCAATTTTGCCGTGGGTAGAGATGTGCATGTGGGCGATACCATAATTGGCATTAAAGGTAGGGTGGGATTTGAAGCTGCCGCTCCTTTGATTATTATTAAAGCACACCATTTATTAGAAAAGCATGTACTCACCAAGTGGCAACAACATTGGAAAGAACAATTGGGCAATTGGTACGGTATGATGTTACACGAAGCCGCCTTTTTAGATCCTGTAATGCGCAATATCGAAACATTTTTAGAAGAAACCCAAAGGACAGTAACCGGAGAAGTACAAGTAAAGCTTTATCCTTACCGCTTTGAGATCACAGGTATCGAATCTAAATACGACTTAATGTCGGCAAAATTTGGCAGCTATGGTGAGATGAACCTTGCTTGGTCAGGAGAAGATGTAAAAGGCTTTACTAAAATATTGGGCAATCAGATAAGGATTTATCATCAGGTTAACGGAAGCAAAAATGATTAGAGTTGGTATTGTTGGTGGAGCAGGCTATACAGCTGGTGAACTTCTGAGAATTTTATTGAACCATCCTGAGGTCAATACATCATTTGTGCATAGTAAGAGCCATGCAGGGCAGCCTGTAAGCAATGTACATACAGATTTACTTGGCGAAACAGATTTGGTTTTCACGGATGAGCTTTCTTTAAGAATCGATGCTTTGTTTCTTTGTATGGGTCATGGGCAATCTGAAAAGTTCTTACGTGAAAATGCTGTTCCCGGCAAGCTTAAAATCATAGATTTAAGTCAAGATTTCAGGCTAAAATCAGAAGGCCACGATTTTATTTATGGGCTGCCTGAACTCAACAAGCATTACATTAAAGTATCTGAGCGCATAGCCAATCCAGGGTGTTTTGCTACTTGCATGCAATTGGGCTTATTGCCTTTGGCCAGCTACGGCCTATTGCAAGATACAGTACACATACAGGGCATCACAGGATCTACTGGTGCAGGACAAAAACCTATGGCTACTACTCACTTTAGCTGGCGCAACAACAATGTTTCTGTGTACAAAGCTTTTGAGCATCAGCACTTAGCAGAGGTTAAACAGAGCATATTACAATTGCAGCCAAAGTTTGAACAAGAACTGATATTTATACCTATGCGTGGTAACTTTACTAGAGGTATACTTTGCTCAATGTACACCAAATGTACCATTCCTTTTGAGGAGGTAAAGTCCATTTATGAGAGCTATTACAAGCGAAATCCTTTTGTGGTACTTTCTGATTCTAATCCTGATTTAAAGCAAGTAGTCAATACCAATAAGGGCATTCTCTATTTGCAAAAACAAGGCGAATACATTTTTACAGTGGTGATCATAGATAATTTGCTCAAAGGAGCTTCGGGGCAGGCAGTGCATAACATGAACATTGCTTTTGGCTTAGATGATACTTTGGGACTCAAATTTAAGGCAGCCGCTTTCTAGCTTTTTACTTTTTTTGTAATGAAAATTTTTGATGTTTATCCAGTATATGACATACAACCGCAAAGAGGAGAAGGTACTTGGATTTGGGATAGCAAAGGCAAAAAATACTTAGATTTCTACGGTGGGCATGCTGTTATTTCTATAGGTCATAGCCATCCGCATTTTTTGCAGCGACTGCATAGGCAAATGCAAAAAATGGTCTTTTATTCTAATGCAATCATCAATCCTTTGCAAAGTGAACTAGCAGAGAAGCTAGGTGATTTGGCCGACATTCCAGATTATCAACTCTTTTTGTGTAACTCAGGGGCAGAGGCCAATGAAAACGCCTTAAAGCTCGCATCCTTCCATACAAAAAAGAAAAAGGTCATTTCCTTTACCAAAGGTTTTCATGGAAGAACTTCTCTGGCAGTAGCCGTTACTGACAATACAAAAATAATAGCCCCGATTAATGAAACTGAAAATGCCATTATCCTTCCCTTAAACGACGAAAAGGCGTTACGAGAAACTTTTGATAAAGAAGAAATTGCAGCCGTAATTATCGAAGGCATACAAGGTATAGGAGGTATTTACGAGCCTTCTAAATCATTTATGCAACTTATAAGAAAGCTGTGCGATGAGCATGGAGCACTTTTTATTGCTGACTCGGTACAATGTGGCTGCGGCAGGAGTGGCGATTATTTTGCTCATGATTTTTACCAAATAAAGGCGGATGTTTACACTATGGCTAAAGGCATCGGTAATGGTTTCCCGATAGGGGCTGTTGCCATAGCTCCGCACATAAAACCTTGGTACGGCATGTTGGGTAGCACTTTTGGGGGCAATCACTTAGCTTGTGCGGCTGCTCTAGCAGTTGCAGAAGTAATGCGGCAAGAAAATTTAATGAGCAATGCCAAGGAAAAAGGCGCAGCATTGATCGAGGCAATAAAAAGCATGCCTCATGTAAAAGAAGTAAGAGGTAGGGGCCTGATGTTGGGAATTGAATTTGACTTTTCCATAAAAGAGTTGAGGAATGCTTTGCTAAAAGAATATGGAGTTTTTACAGGTTCAGCCAGTAACACCAATGTGTTGAGATTACTTCCACCGCTTAGTATTAAGAAAAAAGAAGTGGATTTCTTTTTAGATAAATTGAATATTGCTCTGCAAAAAATTGCTAAATAAATTATTACTTCAACATTTTAAATCTTGTAAGCAGACAATGAAACATTTCACCTCAGTGCACGATGTTAAAGATTTAAACCGACTCATAAGCCAAGCCATTACCTTTAAAGGTTTACCATTGTCTAACCAACACCTTGGCGAGGGTAAAACCATGGGCATTATTTTTTTGAATCCCAGCTTGCGTACAAGATTAAGTACTCAAATTGCTGCTCAAAATCTAGGTATGCAAGCCATAGTGATGAATTTTGGCAGTGAAGGTTGGCAATTGGAGTTTGCAAATGGTGTAGTGATGGATGGCAATAAAGCAGAGCATGTAAAAGAAGCCGCGGCAGTTATTGGGAGTTATTTTAATATAATCGGCATCCGTTCTTTTCCTGGACTTAAAGATAGGGAAGCAGATTATGCCGATAACATTTTAAATCAGTTTAAGAAATATGCTGGTGTACCTGTAATAAGTTTAGAATCTGCCATTAGGCATCCCTTACAATCGCTTACCGATTTGGTGACCATCCAAACCAAGAAACAAACAGAAAAGCCTAAGATTGTACTTACTTGGGCACCACACCCCCGGGCTTTGCCACAGGCTGTGGCCAATTCCTTTTCAGAGTGGGTATTGGCAGCAGGATATGATTTAACCATTGCGCATCCTAAGGGCTATGCTTTGAATGAGGAGTTTACAAAAGGCGCCAAAATTGTTAAGGACCAAAAAGCGGCTTTTAAAGATGCCGATTTTATTTATGCCAAAAACTGGTCTTCTTACGAGCGATATGGAGAAATTTTAGATGTAGAAGAAGATTGGCAAGTGAACAAAGAGAAAATGGCCTTGACCAAGCAAGCTTATTTTATGCATTGTTTGCCCGTGAGAAGAAACGTGGTGGTGAGTGATGCGGTCATCGATTCACCGCAGTCATTGGTAATTGAGCAAGCCGCCAACCGTACTTTTGCTGCACAGGCTGTTTTAGAAAATATTTTAGAAAGTCTTTAGACTGTTTACTACAACCCTTGGCAGGGTTTAAAACCCTGCCAAGGGTTGTAATTTAAAAAAATGGAAAAACTCTACATCATAAAAATCGGAGGTAATGTAATAGATAACCCTGCTGCTTTAGATGCTTTCTTAAAAGATTTCTCCAATTTAAAGGGAAACAAAATCTTAGTGCACGGAGGCGGTAAAATGGCCAGTGCTTTGTCTGAGCAAATGGGTATCAAACCTGTTATGCACGAGGGCAGACGCATTACCGATGAAGCCACACTCAAAGTTGTGACCATGATGTATGCGGGTTGGGTCAATAAAAATATTGTTGCTGCGCTCCAAGCCCTAAATATTAATGCCATCGGTTTAAGTGGGGCAGATGCAAATATTATTCAGTCTGAAAAAAGACCTGTAAAAAACATCGACTTTGGTTTTGTGGGCGATGTAAAAAAGTTAAACGATGCAGCTATTAAAATGCTGATTAAAAATAAAATCACCCCAGTTGTTTGTGCCATTACGCATGACAAAAAAGGTCAATTACTCAATACCAATGCCGATACAATCGCCGCTGAACTGGGCATAGCTATGGCAAAACTTTATAATGTACAATTAGTATATTGCTTCGAAAAAGCCGGCGTGCTCAAGGATTCGAATAACGAAACCTCTTTAATCGAAAAAATAGATGCTAAGCTTTATGAACTGTTAAAAAAAGATGGTACCATAGCCGGTGGTATGCTTCCCAAGATCCATAATTGCTTTCAGGCATTACAAAAAGGCGTTGAGGCGGTGGCAATTATGCAGTCGAGCAAACTCAGTACTTTGCATGCAAAAAAACTACATGGAACGGAGCTTTATTTATAGTCTTTGTCTAAAAGTGGTATCTATGATACGTATTCTTCTCTTTTTGTTCAGCTTGAATTTTTTCCACTTAAAGGCTTGAAAAATCAGCGAACTAGCTAGAAAAGAGGCGCCGATT
>Ga0207419_1002690_pt1 | contig 11362 bp, 7 predicted proteins | sample ElkSloMetagenome_4_FD_184723 | JGI IMG/M metagenome (GOLD analysis project Ga0207419, IMG submission 184723) | Hot spring microbial communities from Elkhorn Slough, Monterey Bay, USA - MD2A (version 2) | ecosystem: Environmental > Aquatic > Marine > Intertidal zone > Estuary: Microbial mat ... | reverse complement strand
TTATACCATCGCCGTCCATATCCTCGTCTTCTTCATTGGTCTTTCCGTCGCCATCAAGATCCGTAGTTCCTCCTACTTGCAGGTTAGAGAAATCGCATTTCCAAGCAGTAAGATCATTGATTTTGAAATTATAAGTTTTTACAATTTCGTAAGCTCCATCTTCTTTACTGATCTCGATTAAGTTAGAATTGCTATCGTTGGTACCTACAAAAATTCTATCTTCTCTATCAATAGCCATAGAGGTAAGTTGATACGGAAAGTTCTCAGCGCTAATTCTTTCTATACTTGCTACTCCTGTTTCATCATTTAAATCGACAAATTTGTATAAACCAGAAAAACAAGCCAAGTACAATGTGCCATCAGATGCAAAGGCCAAATCTCCACCTGCATCGGAATTAACAAAGCCTTCAATTGTGTAATATTGCAGAACTTCATTGGTAGAGGCTTTTATCGTGTACATAGTATTGTTGTTACCTATATAAAAGGTATCATTTTTATACTCGAACCTAGGATATGCACCATTGTACGGATTACTAGTATATGCCACCTCAAAGTTACCGGTTTCAACATAGTACTTGTACAATGTCTTGCCCACATTTACATAAACTATACCGTTATCTTGGTCCAGTGCATTGGCTATAGAACCGCCGGGTAAATTTGGTAATTGGGTAGGAGTAAAGGCTGTATTGCTTATATCTAAACTGTAAAATCCTGCATTATTATTTACTGCATACAACCTATCTATACAATTGTTTAGGGTGCTTTTCCTAGATAACTCATCTTGGTTTTCAATATAGATCAATGATGAATTGGTTGAATATGAGGTTAACACCGATATGTTGCCTTGGTCATCGTAACTTCTGTAGTACAATTGGTCTATATAAGAAGGTATGTTCACTTCTATTAAATCGAGGTTGTTGCTGAACCTGCCTATAAGATTTTCTTCTTTTTGTCCATCAATAAAGTACAAGTCGAAAATAGTTTTATCACCGCTAGTTTGGATAGAAACGTCTTTAGAAGTATTGAAATCGAAGTCGTTTTCAAACTTGAATTCTTTGTTTTCGATGATCATTGGGTCATCTAAGGTAAATTCACAACCTATGGTTAAGAATGCACTTAGAATGTAGGCAATGGGTAGTAGCTTATTAACTTTCATAGTACTAAATTTGGGTTTACTCTATTGTTCCCAATATTCTGCCATTGCATTTTGATATTGATATTTATTTAGAATTATGAATAAGCAGTGAAGTCATCCTTGATTATTGGACAATATATTTAATTATTAACTATCTGATTTACAGCGATTTAGTAAGGGTTATTGTCGAGGTTTTAGAGATTTTTGCTTTCTATCAGAACGGCACATTATTTTTTATAAAGATGAATTTATATTCAGGAAAGTTGCTATGTTTTTCTATTTATTAGAAATCTTCTAAAATTTAGAATTTACTTTGCTGCAAAGTATTTTGTGATTTTTATGAAATTATCCGCTTGCAATAAGTTTTAGACCTTTAAGTTTTGACCTTTTTCTTAACTTTGAGATTCTACAATTTTTTTCTGTAGAGTAAAGAAGATAAATCCAGCAAAGTGCAGCAAGTAAAAGAAAACACCAGCCAGAAAAATAGTTATACGGAAGCCAGTACCGAAGAATTCATTTCTATATTTGGCGCTCGTGAACACAATCTCAAAAACATAGATTTGCAAATACCCCGTAACAAACTAGTGGTGGTTACAGGGATCAGTGGCAGCGGCAAGTCTTCTTTGGCATTCGATACCATTTACGCCGAAGGACAGCGGCGTTACATGGAAAGCTTTTCGGCTTATGCCCGCTCATTTATTGGCAATATGGAGCGGCCCGATGTAGACAAGATCAATGGTTTGAGCCCTGTAATATCTATTGAGCAGAAAACTACATCGAGAAACCCCCGCTCAACAGTAGGTACCGTTACCGAGATCTATGATTTTATGCGGGTATTGTACGCAAGGGCAGCAGATGCTTACTCCTACAACACAGGGGAAAAAATGATCAAGCAAACCGAAGATCAGATCATCGAAACCATTATTCGCTTGTACGATGGGAAAAAAATGGTGCTTTTAGCGCCTGTTGTAAAAGGTAGAAAAGGCCATTATCGCGAGTTGTTTGTGCAGATCAGAAAAATGGGTTACGCCAAGGTTCGGGTTGATGGAGAGATACAAGACCTGGTGCCCAAGATGCAGGTAGACCGGTACAAAATCCACGACATAGAAGTAGTGGTGGATCGCCTTGTATTAGATAAAAATGATCTGCAAAGATTGAGGCAATCGGTAAAAACCGCCATGAATCTGGGCAAGGGTATTATTATGGCGCAGTTTCCTGAGAAGGATAGTGAGGTAAAACATTTTTCCAAATTTTTAATGTGTCCTACTACCGGTTTGTCTTATGATGAACCTGCTCCAAATTTATTCTCTTTCAACTCCCCTTATGGTTGGTGCCAAGAGTGCAGAGGTTTAGGAAAAATTACAGAAATAACCAAGGAGTCTATCATACCAGACGATTCTATCAGCATTAGCCGTGGGGCTATTTTACCACTGGGTGAGTACAGAGACATTTGGATTTTTAAAAAGTTGGAAGCCATTCTTAAAAAGCACAAACTCAGTATTTCAACCCCAGTAAAGAAAATACCTGAGGAAGTGCTGCAAGTGATTTTGTATGGCAGTAAAGAGGAGGTTCCTGTAAAATCGGTAAAATATCCAGGTACTTACTGGAATACTAAGTTTGAAGGTATCATCAACTTTCTGGAAAAGCAACAAGAATCTGGTACAGAAAATACGCAAAAGTGGGTTGAGGATTTTACGGTAGTAAAAACCTGCCCGTCATGCGAGGGGCAGCGTTTAAAAAAAGAATCCCGCTATTTTAAGCTAGATGATAAAAACATAGCCGATTTAGCCCAAATGGATGTAAGTCACCTTGCCGAGTGGTTTAATGATTTAGAATCTAGGCTTAGCGAACGCCAAAACAGGATTGCTTCGGAGCTGCTCAAAGAGATAAGAAAACGCATAGGCTTTTTATTAGGCGTTGGTTTAGATTACCTTACACTTAATAGACCACTTAGAACATTATCAGGTGGTGAGGCTCAACGGATTAGATTGGCCACGCAAATAGGAACCCAACTTGTTGGAGTGCTTTATATTTTAGATGAACCAAGCATCGGCCTGCACCAAAGAGACAACGTAAAATTGATCAAGGCCCTAAAAGACCTACGCGATTTAGGCAACACCATAATAGTAGTTGAGCATGATAAAGATATGATGTTGGCCGCCGATCATGTAATCGATATAGGGCCCGGCGCAGGCGCACATGGAGGAAAAATCATAGCAGCAGGCACTCCCGAGGATTTTTTGAAATTAGGAGGCACCACGGCGCAATACCTGAGCAATCAGTTAAGCATTGAAGTGCCTCAACAAAGACGAAAGGGCAGCGGCAAAAAATTAAAGCTCAAGGGTGTATCGGGCCACAACCTCAAAAATATAGATGTAGATTTTCCGCTCGGTAAAATGATTTGTGTTACTGGGGTTTCGGGCAGCGGAAAGTCAACCTTGATACACGATACTTTGCATCCTATTTTATCTTCTCACTTCTATAAATCTAAGAGAGACCCTTTGTCCTATAAAGAAATTAAAGGCATAGAACATGTAGACAAGGTAATTGAAGTAGATCAGTCGCCCATTGGTCGTACACCGCGCTCAAACCCAGCGACTTACACAGGTATGTTTACAGACATTAGGGCCATATTTGCAGGCTTGCCAGAGTCTAAAATTAGAGGTTATAAACCGGGTCGTTTTTCTTTTAATGTAAAAGGCGGTAGATGCGAAACCTGCCAAGGAGGCGGTAAGGTTTTGGTAGAGATGGATTTCTTGCCAGATGTTTACATAGATTGCGAGACTTGTAAAGGCAAACGCTACAACCGAGAAACCTTAGAAGTGCGCTTTAAGGGGAAATCTATCTCAGATGTGTTGAATATGACCGTTGAACAAGCCATGGAGTTTTTCGAGAATCAGCCCAAAATCTTTAGAAGGGTAAAAGCCTTAAATGATGTTGGTCTTGGTTATATCACATTGGGACAGCACGCCACCACGCTTTCGGGTGGTGAGGCACAGCGAGTAAAATTGGCTACGGAGCTATCTAAAAAAGACACAGGCCAAACTTTTTATATTTTAGATGAGCCCACGACCGGTTTGCATTTTCAAGATATAAAGCATTTATTAAATGTGCTCAACAAATTGGTAGACAAAGGCAATACCGTGCTGATCATAGAACACAACATGGATGTGGTAAAAGTAGCAGACCATATCATAGATATCGGTTTAGAAGGTGGCGAAAAAGGAGGAACAGTAGTTTGCGAAGGCGCTCCAGAAAAAGTGGCGAAGGACAAGAAGAGTTATACAGGAAAATTTTTGAAAGATGAATTGGGACGAAATTAAAGAAAATTATCCGGCAGCATGTAATCAAGTATATCTAAACACAGCTGCTTGTGGTTTAATTTCCAAAAAAACGGCCCAAGCACAGCGTGATCATTTTCAGCAATTTCTTAACAAAGGTGGCAATGCTTACATGGAGTGGATTTCAATGGTGCAGGATACTAGAGAAAAAGCGGCGCATCTCATTAATGTATCCACTGAAGACTTGCTTTTTGTTCACAATTATACAGCGGCCATGAACCAGGTAGCTGCTATGTGGAAAGATAAGTTTAAAGATATACTTCTCCTCAAGGGAGATTATCCTTCGGTCATTTTGCCTTGGGAGGTGAACGCTTACCATTGCCACTATTTTGAAGCTGATAACAATGATGTTATTTCCCTCGAAGTGCTTGAAGATAAACTTAAGCGTATAAAGCCATCCATTTTGGCGATAAGCCATGTGCAATTTAGCTCGGGCTTTAAAATAGATATCAGAGCAGTATCAGACTTATGCAAAAAGTATGGAACATACCTACTCTTAGATGCCACACAGTCTTTCGGGGCATACGCCATTGATATTCCGGCTCAAGGCATAGATGTTTTTGTCAGCAGTGTTTACAAGTGGACAACAGCAGGTTTTGGGCTAGGCATTTGCTACATCAATCCTGAACTTTTTGAGGATAGTCATCCATATTTGGCGGGGAACAACGCAGTAGGCCAAGCAATTATGAGTCAAAGTGATTCTGATATAACCAAGAAAAAAGCCGCGTTTGAGACGGGGCATACTAACTTCCCTGCCATGTGCGCACTCAATACGGCCCTCACAGAACTATCAGAAATCGGGATAGATAAAATAGGGGCAAGAATAGACGAATTGGTCGATTACCTTCTTTCTTCTCTTAGCGATTTTATTAGTAATGCGCCTATTTTCTTTTTCCCTAAAGAAAACCGCTCGGGTATATTTTCTTTGGATGTAAAAGAGGAGTTTGTAAGCCGTTTAATAGAGCAAGACATCATTTCTTCTTACCGAAATAAGGGCTTAAGAGTGAGCGTGCATTTCTACAACGATCATCAAGATATCAAAACCTTTTCTTCGGCTTTAAAGAAACTCCTTTAGTGTGGTTTTCTCCTTTTGTTTTAAGGATTTTTCAAAAAATTAAACAGAATACATAAGTACTTAAAAAATGTATATGTTTTTTTGAATAATCCTAAAAAAGTTTCTATCTTGTTAAAGATAAACTAAACGAGCTTTTACAACCGCAAATAACTAGATTAATAAGGCTGTGGTAAGATTTCTTACAGCCTCCCTGTGTTACTAACAAACAAGCTGGTAAATATGAAGGAAAGTATCCTCTTGTCCCGCCTGAGTAATTACTTAGAAATACAGAACAGACTAGCCTAAGATTTTTGTAAACTTTAATTTTTTTTAACATGGCTAATGTTTTATGGCTACAGGGTGGTGCCTGTAGTGGCAATACCATGTCGTTCCTCAATGCAGAGGAACCTACCGTGGTAGATCTCGTAACAGATTTTGGAATTAATATACTTTGGCACCCTTCAATAGGACTAGAAATTGGAGACCAAGTCTCTGATTTGATGAAAGATTGTATATCCGGTAAAATACAATTAGATATATTGGTTTTTGAAGGGTCTATTGTTCAAGGGCCCAATGGTACAGGAACCATGAATTACTTTGCTGAGCGGCCCATGATGGACTGGTTCAAAGAATTGGCAGAGGTTTCCCAATTTGTTGTAGCAGTAGGCGACTGCGCTGCTTTTGGCGGTATCCCAGCTGTTCCTCCAAACCCTTCTGAGTCAACAGGTTTGCAGTTCTTAAAGAAAGATAAGGGAGGTTTCTTGGGTAAAGATTTTGTAGGTAAATCTGGTTTGCCTGTGATCAACCTGCCAGGTTGTCCAGCACACCCCGATTGGATTACACAAGTGTTGGTGGCCATTTCAACAGGTCGAGCTAAAGATATCTTGATTGACAATTACCACAGACCCAAAACTTTCTTCACCACCTTTACACAAACGGGTTGCCCCAACGTAAACAACTTTGCCCAGAAAATTGATGGCGGATTTGGTAAGCGTGGTGGCTGCTTGTTCTATGAAGTAGGCTGTAGAGGGCCTATGACACGTTCTTCTTGTAACAATATTCTCTGGAACAGGACCAACAGTAAAACAAGGGCCAACCACCCATGCTTGGGTTGCACTGAACCGGGTTTCCCGCACAACGACTTAGAAAAAGGTTCTGTGCTCAAAACCATGAAGTACCTAGGTATTTTCCCGAAAGATGTGCCAACCGGCGAGTCTCATCTAAAATACTATATTAGGGCAGGTTGGGAGAAAGTCTTACCTGTTAATAAGACTTTGACCGAATCATCTAAATAAACGAATCTTTAAATTAACTGAATACTGAAAATGTCAACCGTTAAAGAACTGAATATATCACCTGTTGGTAGGGTAGAGGGCGATTTGGACGTAAAGGTAGAGATTGAGGGCGGTAGAGTTACGCGCGCTTACACCATGTCGTCTATGTTTCGTGGTTTCGAAAAAATCATGCAGGGCAAAGACCCACAATCAGGTTTGATCGTAACGCCAAGAATTTGTGGTATTTGTGGAGGTTCGCACCTGTATTGTGCTTCCTCTGCACTAGATACTGCATGGCAAACCACACTTCCGCCCAATGCTTTGCTGTTAAGGGCTATAGGCCAATGTACAGAGACCTTACAAAGTATACCAAGATGGTTTTATGCCATATTTGCTACTGACCTTTGTAATAAAAAATTTGCAGGCAAAAGCTTATATGAAGAGGTGACCAAGCGCTTTGCAGCTTATGTTGGTACTTCTTTCGAAAAAGGTGTTTCTATTAGTGCAAAACCTGTAGAAGTTTATGCACTTTTTGGTGGTCAATGGCCACACTCTAGTTACATGGTGCCCGGTGGTGTTATGTGTGCACCAACCCTTTCTGATATTACAAGAGCTCATGCTATTCTGAATGAATACCTTAAGAATTGGCTAGAGCCCGTATGGTTAGGTTGCAGCTTAGAAAGATACATGGAAATCCAAACATGGGATGATTTAATGGCATGGCTCGAGGAGAGCGATTCTCACAGAGATAGCGACTTAGGTTTGATGATACGAGCAGGTCTAGAATTTGGCTTAGATAAATTTGGTGAAGGTGTAGGTAAGTTTTTAGCATTTGGTACCTATCTACATAAGGATAAGTACAATAAGGCAACTATAGAAGGCAGAAACGATGCACTGATTTGCCCAAGTGGTTTTTATGATGGCAAAAATTATCAGGTTTTTGATCATATGAATGTCAAAGAACACGTTGATCATTCTTGGTATAAAGAGCAAGGAATAAAACATCCGTGGGAACAACCTATACCTGAGGCAGTACCTTCCTCTACTTTAGAACACGCAGATTTTAAAGGTAAGTACAGTTGGTCCAAAGCTCCTAGGTATAATGATATGGCCGCTGAAGCGGGTCCTTTGGCCCGTACTGTTATGTATGGTAATCCTAACAACTTGGAACATCAGATAAAAGATTCTCTTTTCTCTAACATCATTAATGATCAAGGTCCTAGTGTATTAGTTAGGGTACTCGCTAGAACCCACGAGGCCGCTAGATACTGGAAATTATGCAATGACTGGTTATCTCAAATTGATTTAGATGGTGACTTCTACATCAAACCTAAAGAGATAGACGGTAAAGGATTTGGGGCAACTGAAGCAGCCCGTGGTGCTTTGGCACATTGGATAGAAATAGAAGGCGGTGTAATCAAAAATTACCAAGTAGTAGCTCCAACTACTTGGAATATAGGCCCCAATGATGCAGAAGGCAATCCTGGCCCAATTGAAAGTGCTCTGATGGGTACTGAGGTAGAAGATGAATTAGACCCTGTGGAAGTAGGTATGGTAGCTAGGTCTTTTGATTCTTGTATGGTATGTACAGTTCATGCTCACGACAGAAAAACTGGAAAGGAGTTGGCCAGATTTAAAGTCTAGCTAATGGATGAAGACTTTTGGTCAGTGCTTGGCATTGGCTAGAAGTCTAGATTTTTGTTTAGTTGTTAAGGCGAGGTGTTGCATTTTGCTAATTGCGATTAGCATCTTATAAAATATCCTCAGCTTAACAACTTTACAAACCTCAACTTTCAATAGAAATTAAACTAATATAAACCACCAGCATAATGAACAAGCAAACCATGCTTTCAGATACAGAAACCATCCCTACTTCTGTTTTGGGTTTTGGTAATCCGATAAGAAGCGACGATGCAGTTGGAATTTACGTAATTGAGCAACTCAAGAAAGAAATAGGTAACAAAGAGCACGTCCAGTTTTTTGATATGGGTACCTCAGCCTTTGAGGTGCTTTTTAAACTGAGAGGAACCCAGAAAATATTGATAATTGATGGCCTCAAAGTAGAGCCTGACGAAATTGGATCTTTGTATAAGGTACCTGCAGAAGAATTACAAGCGCCGCTAGAGGAACAAGATCCCTTGGTTTTTCTACACAGTTTAAAGTGGGATCAAGCGCTAGCTTATGCAAAAAAAATACTGAACGACAAATTTCCTGAAACTATAGATGTATACTTAGTAGGCATCAATGACATTAAATTGGCCGAAGGACTTTCTGAGCCTGTTAAAGCAACTGCCGATAGATTGGTACAAAAATTAAAAGAAGAGCTATGAGCCAAGCACTTATTCTCAAAAACAAGCACTTGGTAATAGGGCACGAGTTGATCAATGATTATTTTGGCGAGGTGTCTTATGTATTTGTAAAATGGATAAAGGAAAGCAACCACTTGTTGGTAGCGCCACAAACGGCTTCCGTTTTTTATCAGGTGCATAAAGATGCCATGCAGATGTTGCTCAAAACCAAGAACTTACAAGGCGATAAATCGATAGCGCTTTACGATTTCTTCTATGAAAATAATATTAACGAAAACGATAACTATGATGTAGAATACCATTATTTAGATAAGCTTAAAGCCCTGAAAATCAAAATGATATGAGGGCAATAGCTTTTAGCCGAACAATTTTAGCATGAAGTAGTAGTTATGTTAACTGTTATTTGCAAATAACTTTCAACACTAAAATGTAGGCTATGAATTCTGACAACTCAAAGTGGAACAACGCAAAAAACACAATAGGTACCAAAGAAGATCTTTTCTTTTTCAAAGAAGATGATTGGTTGCTAAATACGGAAGTAATCTTTAATATTCATGAAGAAAAAGGCCGTTGGACCGTCTATTTGGTTTTTGCTTCTATCCATAACAGGTTTAAGTTGATCAGAAAGAAAATAAATAGTTTTCATTCTGAGGCTCGAGCACGATTGTGCGCAGAGCTGTACCAACGCGGTGCAAGAAAAGACCCGCGAGGTACGCTAAAAGTGGATTTACATGATTTCAATATCTGTTATAACTGATCAAGTTTCTCAAGTAAGACAACTGTTAAGAGACAACAATCTCGAAGAACAAGTCTTTATCACAAATTATTCCCTTGTACAACAACCTTCTCTTTCTGTAGTAAGCAATAACGATAAATCGTCAATTGCATCAAACGGAATTTGCATAAGAAACAACGAAATAACAATAGAACCCAATTGGAGCATGCATATGCCTCCGGTTTTGTTCCCGGTTTCCATTCCTTTTTCTAAATACAATTTGTTGGCCATTGTGCATTTGTTTCTAGGAGACGAACAAGCTTCTTTAGATTTAGCATCAAAGAACAAAGAATTAGAAAAAGCGGTCTTGACCTTTACGGCACTAAAACATCAATTGCCTATTACTTTAAATACCGAAGAAGCTGACAAAGGCTACGAAATACATAATCTTTCGCTTTTGTCTCATTACGGATTACTCAATGAAAGGCTAGACTTTAACGGGATAAGGAAAATGTATTTGGTGGCCATAGACCTAAGCGAGGGCAAACAGAGGCAGGCTTTTACCAAATATTTCTACAGCTTATTTTTAATTGATGCAGGCTATGTAAATGAGGCCATAGAAGTTCTCGAGCAGGTTTTAAAACAGCACTTAAACAAGCAACAGGCCTTGATTTTAAAGTACCAATACGCCGATGCTTTGTTGCTCAGCGACAAGCGAGAAGAGAGCCTGGGGGAGCTCAAGCCCTTGATTAAAGAATTGCTAGAATTGAGTAGAGGCTTGTTGGATGAGCACCAAGAAGCCATGGTTTGGCAATTGGCCTCAGATGTAGCCGAAATGGAAGAGAACTATATGGAAGCCATCGCTTGTCTGCAAAAAGCACTTAATTATTTTATTAAGCATCAATATGATCTTCTTGCGGCCAATGTACAATACAAAAAGGGTGAAATGCTGCTCAATTGGTCACACAAGGGTAACCCAAGTATGTATGGTAAAGCGGCCGAGTGCTACAGAGAAGCCGTAAAAGTCTTTACAAAAGAGGCAACTCCGGAAATTTTTGCAAGGGTGCATCACAAGTTAGGGATGATCTATGCTGATATGCCCTTCCAAAAAGAAAAAAGGTCCATGATAGCGGCCTTGTCGGTAACTTCTTTTAACGAGGCTTTGCAATTTTTCAGTAAAGAAAAGTTTCCTTATGAATTTGCGGCCATTCACCAAGATTTTGGCAATGCTTATTTGAAATATCCCGATTCGCTGCTCAACGATAATTACAGCAAAGCCATACAGCATTATCAAGAAGCACTTGCCATTAGGACAAAAGAGGCTTATCCATTAGAAAGAAGCATTACTTTATTAAATTATTTAGAGACGCTTTGGCTCTTACCCCAAGAAGACAGACTGAGCGAGAGCTTGCTCGACGAGATGCAGGCCATGGCTAATGAGGTAGTAGAAATGGACAAAGACAAAGGCCTGACACAAGAAGCCCAAAGGCATTTAACCGACATAGAAAAACTGAAAATAGAATTAAAAAATGCA
>Ga0207419_1002689_pt1 | contig 11366 bp, 7 predicted proteins | sample ElkSloMetagenome_4_FD_184723 | JGI IMG/M metagenome (GOLD analysis project Ga0207419, IMG submission 184723) | Hot spring microbial communities from Elkhorn Slough, Monterey Bay, USA - MD2A (version 2) | ecosystem: Environmental > Aquatic > Marine > Intertidal zone > Estuary: Microbial mat ... | reverse complement strand
CGGATTACTTTAGCGTGTATCCACCACTTTTACAATACTTTTTCGGCCTTGCAGCCGGTTTTGGGTCAGATTCCCTACTGGGCAGTGTGTTGTTTTTTCGACTTCTGATCATTCTGGCTGAGGTTGGGTCATTCTTTCTATTGAGAAAGATACTTACGTGTCTAAAGCTCAGCCGCAGCAGAGCGTTCATCTATTTTCTGAATCCTCTGGTAATCATTGAGCTGAGCGGGAACTTGCACCCTGAGGCCTTTTGGATTTTCTTATTCGTCTTAACCATTTACCTGATCATTAAACAGCGTTGGTTGAGCAGCGGCGCGGCTTTTGCTGCCGCAGTCTTGGTGAAGCTCATGCCGCTCTTGTTTCTGCCTCTGCTAGTGAAACGATTGAGCAGGACATCTGTCTGGTTTTTGATCGCCGCATTGGGATGCACCATTTTGGTCTGTTTGCCTTTGATTCATCTGAATACCTTTCTGCAGCTGTTCGACTCCATCGACCTCTATTTTCGAAATTTCGAGTTCAATGCTTCGGTCTATTATTTACTGAGAGGGTTGGGATTTCAGTACCTTGGCTATAATCCAATTCAGTATCTCGGTCCGCTGCTAGGAGGGCTTACCGCGGTGCTGATCCTATTCATGCAGTTGCGAAGAGGGGGCGATCAATGGTCGACTTTTTTCAAGCGACTGCTGCTGTCATTAAGCATATATTATCTGTTTGCACAGGTGGTGCATCCGTGGTACTTAGCTCCCCTGGTCTTACTTGCTTGCTTTCAAACCTTCCTTTTCCCCATACTCTGGTCGATCGTGATTTTTTTGAGTTACCATCGCTACGCCGAAGGGGTGACAGAAGAGCACTGGGGAATCTTACTGGCCGAGTATTTGCCGCTCTACGTATTACTGGCTTATGAATTAACGGCTGGTCAACCTCTTTGGGAAGGCTTCAAGAAAAAAGTGTTTAAATTGAGCGGTTAATAAAGGCTATAAGATGAGTTTAGCGAGACTACTTTATTTGACAGGGATCGTCTTTATGATCTGGGCCATCGTGAGTGGGATCTACGTAAATTTTAAGATGTCTAACGGAGCAGGTAGTTTTACTAGCGGCTACACCTTCAAAGCGGGCTTATTTCTTTTCGGATTACTGTTGGCTTATCTGGGAAAGAGAAGCAAGCAATAACTTCAGTTATTTTAAGTTTCGAAACAGGATCCAAAAGTCATTTCGTTTTCACGAATACTCAATCTCTTGGCTGGAAAGAGATGAAGCAAAGCGGCGGCTGAGTTCGCCGCTTTGCCTCGTGAAATGAACCGCTCAGTTAATCAACAATCAACTTACGGCTAGACCACTTTCCTTCTTGATCGTAGATCAGCAAGAGGTAAAGTCCTTGATCGATATTCGACATGTCGACCGATAATCGCTCACCCCTTACATCGACATCCCTTAATAAGGCTCCTGAGGTGGAAAATAGTTGCAGACGTTCAAGCGCTATGTCAGACTCGATGTGCAAGAGCCCTTTCACCGGATTGGGATAGACCTTGATCTGTTGATCGTTTAAAGTGGCATCATCCAGACCCACGAACGAAGGACAATGGTAATTGCTTCCATAAACAAAGTTTTTACTGCTTAATGTGTCCCAAAAATCTTCCACTTTATTTAACACCCTAAGCAGTTCGGGTACATTCTCGAAATGGCTTCCTACGCTGTCTTTGCGGCCATAACCCACCACCAGGTCCATTACTTTACTTTCCCCCGGACGAAATTTAAAGTTTCCAATGGAGGCTAACAGTCTGCGATCTCCCGGAGAATTCGCAGTTTGGCCGGCACCGGGGGTTCTTTCTGTCCATCCTGACGGAAGAAGCGGGTCACCGGTATACATGTGGGTGGTAGGATCATTGGTAACCGCTGCACTATTCAATCCATTCCCGCCAAATCGCATGGGCTGACCATTTTTCCAGCGGCTATTCATGTAGTTCCAAACTTGAAAGGAAGTTGTTGGATCCCCATTTTGTCCACCTCCAATATTGAAGTAGACCATATTGGTCATGCTGTCTGATAAAAACTTCACCCCTGCAGCAGCACTATTCGCTCCCAGTCCTGGTTGCCCCTGAAAAGCTTCGTCAAAACTGTCGCCATTATAGAAATAAGCGATGTTGCTCAATGAGTCACAGCCAACATAATCATCAGACGGATTACCAAGATCACCATCATAAAAAAATCCAACTTTGGCGCTGTCGTAGGTGGTATTGCCTCGATTCACAATTCTACATTGTAGGAATTGAGCCTGATTCAATTCCGGAATCTGAGTATTTTGGTAAGCATATAGCATGTAATGGTACTCCAATAAGAGCGTAGAGTCTGGGTGATGTCTGATCCAGTAGAGTGCCTCGTCGCCTTTCATGTAGGGGTAGTCTCCATTTTGTGGATCATAACATCCGTTCTGGTTCACATCTATAAAGGGAGCCAGGTCAGGAGAAATGCCAAGCAGTGAGTCTCCCACTGCAGGCCAGTCTCTAATAGAGGCCGGCATCTGGTACCCGGTCTGATTGAAGTTGGCGATATGATCCAGGACTTCCTGTTTCTGGATTTTAACCATGTAGTTTTTTGTGCTCCCATTTACTTGGCTCACGGGGCCAATATTCCAATTAAATAAATTGAATAGGTCCGTGCTTCTAAATCCTAAGCTTGCACTATCTCTCCCTACAAACATGAGGTCGGCAGTATAAATCGTATAAGTGGGGTTGTTTTTCGGAAAACCAAAGCCACTTGCTGAACCCGCAAACGTGGAAGAAAACGGAGGCCCAAATTCATACACATTACTCCTAAGCCTGTTTGTGGTTAGCGAATCTGTCTTAATGGCCCGCTTATTGGCCTTGTTCGAGTAGATCAACCCCCTATCGGTGCAAATGAAGATCTTGTTTGCAGTCTGCGCCAACTTTTGGATTTGAGGCTGACCGCCAAACGGGAAATCAGTCAATTTCAACACCGAATCAGTAGTGGTGAATAGCTGATCAAGGGTGGATGCAAAGTACTGGCTGCCATCTTTGATCAGTCGGTTTCCGTAGTCACGTCCAAATCCATTTTCAATTTCCAATTGATGAAAAATGGGAAGATTGGGGTAGTCGATTTGGTAAACACCATCCACTCCGTTGGTGTCTTGTGATCCGATTAAATAAAGCGTTCCATTGTCATTAGTAAAGCCCGTGCCATTGTAGATCTTGTCGAGGGTGTTCCCGTAATCGACCCATTGATTGGCGTCAAATACATAATTGAAGTTCGGAAGGTTGACAAGAACATCGGAGCGATAGGCATGCACTCGATCGCTGCCATCAACTAGAATGTATTCTGCAGCTATCGAATCATGGCGCACGAAATTTTGACCATTGAACATTGTCACTGCGCTGTCTGTGCCAATCCAGAGATCTCCATTCGAAGTCACGTTCAGGTCGTTGATTTCGAGCGACTTAAAGCCTGTAGCTGTGCCGTAGTTTTGGAAGTTTCCGTCGAAACTGTACAATCCGTTGTTGGTTGCAATCCACAACCTACCATTGGTAAAGGCCAGATCATAGACCACAGCAGGGTTTAAGTTTGGAATTGGATAATTGTTAATGAGTCCATTATCGATAGAAGCTATTCCAAAGTCGGTAGCTACCCACCATTTGGTTGGGCTTTCTGCTGTGAATTGGGTGACGTTATTGCCGATCAGGCCTTCAGCCTGGTCAATTTGTTCCCAGTAATCCTGTGCCGAGGTGTTAAAGGTAAATAGGGCGATAAATCCGCTAAGTAGAAGTCGTAGCATAATTGAAATTTTTTGTAAACAGTTATTACTAAGATGCAGTGAGCTGCCAAAGCGATGCCTCAACCGCTCAAATACTATAAAATAAGGAATTTAAGAAGCGGGCTGCTTAAGAACAGCATTTAGTCGCTCTGGATAGTCAGTAATGATGCCATCCACTCCCCAATCGACAAACTTCTCAAGTGCTGAAGTCTCATTCACCGTCCATACGTTGACCTTTTTACCCATGGTATGCACTTTCCGAATAACCCGAGGATTCACGTAGCGGCGGCTGATATTGACCTCCTGTGCGTAAGCGTAGGTGCGTAAGCGTTTGTAGGAAAATTTACTACCTCCATAAAAAGGGGCTACCGGAATAAAGGCGGCAAAGAGTTTTTGCATGTCCGTTTGAAATTCAGGAAGCTTGCGAAAATTATTGAGGATGCGATCATTAAAGCTTTGTACGATGCACCATTCATTGGCGGCATACTCATTAACCAGCTCGATGATTCGTTTTTCGATTCCCGGATGATAAGGAGTACCATCTTTCACTTCCAATAAGAGCGTGGCTCTGCCCTTTACCAACTCGAGCACCTCGCGAAAAGTAGGCACGGTTTCCGAAGAAAATGCCGGATCGAACCAACTGCCGGCACTGTAGCGTTTAAGCTTTTTAAGCGGGATTTTACGCAATGACCCCCAACCGTTGGTGGTGCGAATGATGGTTTTATCATGCAAGACGACCACTTCGCCATCCAGGGTTTGCCGAAGGTCCATTTCTATGCGATCAACCCCGATCTCTATGGCTTTGGAAATGGAGGCTAGGGTATTTTCAGGGGCAAGTCCTGAAGCTCCTCTATGGGCTATGACTAAAGGGCGTTTCACGGTGAGTAAAGATAGTTCATTCTGTCAATAAGCCCACCATTAAGGTGTTTATAAGTCTTGATGAATTGATTTGTTTGGCCGATTTCACAGATTAATTTTACCGCATGAGAATATTATGGATCATCATCATGCTTGCCTTGGGAGCTGCAAATCTATATTCACAACAAGAAGTAGAGTACAAGTGGGGCAACGGCAATACGAAGGCAAGCGGCAAACTGCTTCAAGGAGGCATAGAAGAGGGCAAATGGGAATACTTTGATCGAGCAGGAAAACTCGTTCAAAGCGTAACCTATGATTTTGGAGTCGTTCAGGGGCCTTACAAGCACTATCATGAGAATGGAAAACTTAGCGAGCAGGGTTCCTTTACTGATGCGAAACGGGATTCACTCTTTAAAACCTTTTATGAAGATGGTCAACTGGAAACTAGAGGCTTTTATCAACTAGGCTACAAAGACAGCCTTTGGAAGAACTATCATCCGAATGGAAAGTTGGCCGACCAGGGGAGATATGAGAATGACCAAAAGATCGGGATCTGGAAATCCTACCATCAGAATGGAACACTCAAACATGAAATTCGCTACGATTCTACCGACTTTCAGTTGCTGAGTTTTTACTCAGAAGAAGGGAAGCAACTTTTAAAAGAAGGGGAAGGCGAGATCACTGATTTTTTCCCCAACGGTAAAGTGAAATTGAAGGGAGCTTTTTCCAACTACAAAAAAACAGGGGAATGGGTGACTTATTTTGAAGATGGCACAATCAAAAAATTGGAGCAATACCAAAATGGGTTGGCTGAGGGCAGCTGGAGAAAATACTATTCGAACGGAGAGCTTCAATGGGAAGGGCAATATGAGGCTGATCAGAAGAGTGGCCTGTGGAATTATTATTTTCAGGATGGGCAGCTGCAAAAAAGGGTTGATTTCCGGAAAGGACTTAAAGAAGGGGATTACCAACTTTATTTTGAAGATGGAGGCCCAGTAGAGAAGGGGCATTATGCGCAGGATAAGAAATCCGGAGATTGGGAATGGTACAAGAACGATGGCAGCTTGGATATGACCGGAAGCTTTTTGAATGGCTTGCAGTCGGGACACTGGGTTTACTTTTTTAGCGATACAAATCAAGTGATCTATGAAGGCGATTTCACAAAAGGCCTTCAAGAGGGGATATGGAAGTATTACTACCCTACTGGAGAAGACTGGAAAATAGGAAGTTTCAAAGCTGATCAGAAGCACGGAGAATGGAAAACCTGGCATGAGAATGGTCAACTTTTGTTGGAAGGGAAATATGAGGAAGGAAAGGAAGCAGGCTTGTGGTCAGCCTACTTCGACAACGGCAACCTTCAGGATCAGGGTTACTACAAAGAGGGACTGATGGATAGCACTTGGGCAGGATGGTTTCCTGGAGGCCAGCTTAGGTACGAAGGTCATTATGATGAGGGCTTAAAAGACGGACTTTGGTCTTTTTATAACCAAAGGGGAGCCAAAGAATTGGAAGAGACCTATGCCGATGGAAAACTGAATGGTCTGAGAACTTCTTGGCATCCGAATGGAAAGCCACGCGATATGGGAAGCTATAAAGATGATAAACAGGATGGGGTTTGGACGTATTTCTACGAAAAGGGGAATATGATGCGTCAAGTAAATTATCGGGAAGGGAGAATTCACGGCAAATACACTTCCTGGCATGAGATCGGAACCTTAGAAAGTGAAAAGCAATACCACGAGGGAGTTCCACACGGGACCTTTCGCTTCTACGGCAAGAAAGCCGGGGATTTGCTTAAAGAAGTGAAGTTTAAGATGGGAGAAAGAGTAGATCAGGCTGAAAACTAAAGCAGGCTTGCTATTTTGGGAATTATTATTACATTTGCGGCCTGAAATGAGTTAAAAAAATTGATGGAGGGGACGCGAGTCCCCTCTTTTCATAAGCATAAAGCCCAGATACATTGATCACAAAGGACTACGTTACAAATTTGGTGGAAGAAAAGATTGCCGAGATGGATTATTTCATCGTTGCGGTGACGGTGAGTGCATCAAATAGTATACGGGTTGAAATTGACGGGGATCGTGGCGTAAAGATCAATGATTGTGTGGCGATCAGCCGGCACATCGAATCGAACCTGGACAGGGAAGAAGAAGACTTTGAGTTGGTGGTGAGTTCAGCCGGGATGGATCAGCCGTTTAAGATCCTAAGACAATACCAGCGATACTACGGCAGAGTGGTTGAAGTGCAAGTGAAAGGTGGAGACAAGATCAAAGGCAAACTGCTTTCTGCCAACGAAGAGCAGTTAGAGTTAGAAGTGAGCGAAAAGAAGAAGATCGAAGGAAAAAAGAAAAAAGAATTGGTCACCGAGGAAAGAACAATTCCCATGGACCAAGTGAACCAAACTAAAGTTGTGATATCATTTAAATAATTGAAATGGACAAAATAAATCTATCAGAGTCATTTTCTGAGTTTAAGGAATTCAAGAACATCGACCGTCCAACCATGATGAACATTTTGGAAAGCGTATTCCGAAATATGATCATCAAAAAATACGGTTCCGATGATAACTTTGATATTATTCTGAACATCGATAAAGGAGACCTCGAGGTATGGAGAAACCGCGAGATCGTTGAAGATGGTTCAGTAGAAGACGACAACAGTCAAATTGCCCTTTCTGACGCCATCAAGATCGAGCCCGACTTTGAGGTAGGTGAAGAAGCTTCAGAAGAGGTTAAGTTGGAAGATTTTGGAAGAAGAGCCGTACTGGCCTTGCGTCAAAACTTGATTTCCAAAGTACTGGAATTAGAGAAAGACAACATCTTCAAAAAATACGAGGATCGCGTTGGCGATATCATTGCAGGAGAGGTGTATCAGGTGTGGAAGCGAGAATTGTTGATCCTGGATGATGAAGGAAACGAGCTGATCTTGCCAAAGATGGAACAGATCCCTAACGACTATTTTAAGAAAGGAGACAGCATCCGGGCAGTAGTGAAGCAAGTGGAAATGCGTAACAACAAGCCTTTGATCACCTTGTCGAGAACTTCACCGGTGTTTTTAGAGCGATTGTTCGAACAAGAAGTGCCTGAGATCTTCGATGGCTTGATCACCATCAAGAACATTGTTAGGGAGCCAGGAGAGCGAGCTAAAGTAGCTGTGGAATCTTACGATGATCGAATTGATCCGGTAGGAGCCTGCGTAGGAATGAAAGGATCTAGAATCCACGGGATCGTCCGCGAATTAAGGAATGAGAATATTGACGTGATCAATTACACCAACAATCTTCAATTGTATATCACTCGGGCTTTGAGTCCGGCTAAGGTCTCTTCGATCAAATTGGATGAAGAGAATACAAAAGCAGAGGTATTCCTTGCTCCTGATCAAGTCTCTTTGGCCATTGGTAAAGGGGGTCACAACATTAAACTGGCCGGGAAATTAACCGGATATGAGATCGACGTTTACCGTGAGGATGCCGCCAATGATGTAGAAGATGACGTGGCATTAGACGAATTTGCCGATGAAATAGACGACTGGGTCATCGACGAGTTGAAATCAATTGGTTGCGATACCGCTCGCAATGTGTTGGAGTTGAGTGCAGAAGAATTGATCAAAAGAACCGAGCTGGAAGAAGAGACCGTAGAGGAAATTAGAAAGGTCTTCAAAGCAGAATTTGAATAATGCTTATTTTGCTTCGGCTGAACGAAAGAAAAGAATAACAGACTAACAGAATATATGGCCACAAAGAGATTAAGTAAAGTAGCCCGAGAGTTGAACGTTGGTATCAGCACCATTGTGGAATTTTTGGATTCCAAAGGGGTTGAGATCGAGGCGAAACCGAACACCAAGATCGACCCAGAGGTTTACTCTCTTTTGAGTGAAGAATTCCAATCGGATCAATCGGCTAAGGAGGAATCCAAGCACGTGAGCATGCCTACCACCGAACGGGAAAGTGTGTCAATTGAAAGCCCTCCTGAGCCCAAGTCGAAGTCTGAAGACGATGAAGGCATTCTGATCAAGAATGTACCGGCAGGAGAAGAAGCTGCCGACGAAAAAGAAGAGGCTGTTTCGGAATCTCCTAAAGAAGAGGAAAAGCCCGAGCCTGAGCCAAAGCAAGAAGAAGAAAAAGAAGTAGTTAAGGAGGAGGAAGAAAAAGAAGAAGGCAAACCTAAAGTTGTCGGAAAGATCGACCTCGATTCCATGAACCTCAAAAGTCGCCCTGACAAAAAATCAAAAGCGGATAAAGAGGAGTCCAAAGCAGAGCCCAAAAAAGAAGCGGCAGCTGATGCAAAGGATGAAGCAGAAGAGAAGACGGAAAAGCCTGCCGCCAAGAAAGCGAAAGAAGATAAAGAAGCAGACAAAGAAAAGCCCGCCGAAAAAAAGGAACGCGAAGAGCACAAAACCGATGTAGAGAAGCTCGAAGGGGTGAAGGTTTTAGGAAAGATCGAACTTCCGAAAGAAAAGAAACCAAAACCGGTGGCTTCCTCATCAGAGGACAAAGAAACTCAGCGTCCGAAACGTAAGCGTAAACGCATTGCTTCTGATAAGCCTGCAAGAGGCAGAGGAAGACAAAAGAAACAAGACGATCCTGAATTAACCGACAAGCAGATCCAAGAGCAGATCAAGGAGACCCTTGCCCGTCTGACCAGTGGTGGAGGAAAATCCAAAGGATCAAAATATAGAAAGCAGAAAAGAGATGCAGCCAGTGAGCAGGCTCAAAAAGAACTAGAAGAAGCAGAAGCACAAAAAAGCATTCTTAAGGTAACTGAATTCGTGACGGCAAACGAATTAGCGGCCATGATGGACGTGAATGTGAACGAGGTGATCTCGGCCTGTATGACGCTTGGTTTGTTCGTATCGATCAATCAGCGACTGGATGCAGAGACCCTGACCATCGTTGCAGAAGAATTCGGCTACGAGGTAGAATTCATCAAAGCAGATTCTCAAAACGAAGTCATTGAAGAAGAGGATGATCCTGACACCTTGGTTGATCGTTATCCAATCGTGACCGTGATGGGCCACGTAGATCACGGTAAAACTTCATTGCTCGACTACATCCGCGAAGCGAACGTAATTGCAGGAGAAGCCGGAGGAATTACGCAGCACATCGGAGCTTACAATGTGAAAGCCCAAGACGGAAACCGCATTACCTTCTTAGATACTCCCGGTCACGAAGCCTTTACCGCCATGCGTGCCAGAGGTGCCCAGGTGACAGACGTGGTGATCGTGGTGATCGCAGCTGACGACAATGTGATGCCGCAAACCAAAGAAGCCATTAATCACGCCCAGGCTGCAGGAGTGCCGATCGTTTTTGCCTTGAACAAGGTAGACAGGCCTAATGCCAATCCGGATAAGATCAAGGAAGAGCTCTCGCAAATGGATATTTTGGTTGAAGACTGGGGCGGGAAGTACCAATCCCAAGAAGTGTCTGCCAAAACCGGCGACGGAGTAGATGAATTGCTTGAAAAAGTAATGCTAGAGGCAGAGCTGCTGGATCTTCAAGCCAACCCGGAGAAAAATGCAGTAGGAACTGTGATCGAGTCTGAGTTAGATAAGGGTAGAGGTTACGTGACCACCCTGCTTGTTCAAGCCGGAACCATTGAGATTGGCGACGTCATTCTTGCAGGGCCACATTCAGGAAGAATTAAGGCCATGTACAATGAGCGTGGCCAAGAAGTGGAAGAGGCCGGTCCTTCGATTCCGGTTTCTGTGCTCGGTTTAAGCGGCGCCCCGAGTGCCGGTGACCGTTTCAATGTAATGGACGACGAAAGGGAGGCGAGAAATATTGCCACGAGACGTCTTCAATTGCAAAGGGAGCAAGGAGCAAGAACCAAGAAACACATTACGCTTGATGAGATCGGTAGAAGAATTGCAATTGGTGATTTCCAGGAGCTGAATGTGATCGTGAAAGGGGATGTGGATGGTTCCATTGAAGCACTTTCGGACTCTTTGTTGAAACTCTCTACAGAGCAGATCCAAGTGAACATCATCCACAAATCGGTAGGTCAGATCACCGAGTCAGATATCATGCTGGCTGCGGCCTCAGATGCCATTGTGATTGGTTTTCAAGTGCGACCTTCAGTGGGCGCAAGGAAATTGGCCGAGAACGAAGAGATCGACATCAGACTTTACTCCATCATTTACGATGCCATCGAAGAATTGAAATCAGCCATGGAAGGCATGTTGAAACCTAAGGTGGAAGAAGAGGTTACGGCCTCTATTGAAATCAGAGAGACCTTCAAGATTTCCAAGGTGGGAACCATTGCCGGTTGTATGGTCTTGGAAGGCAAAGTAAACCGTAACGACAAAGTAAGGGTGATCAGAGATGGTGTAGTTGTGTATACCGGTGAGCTGGGATCCCTAAAACGCTTCAAAGACGATGTGAAAGAAGTGGCGAAGGGTTATGAATGCGGACTTAATATCAAGAACTACAACGACATCAAAGAGGGCGACATTGTCGAATCTTACAAAGAAGTTGAAGTCAAGCAGACGCTATAATCAGAATTGATAAGCTTTTCGTATTCGTATTAAACAGGAGTTAGACCTTCAAAGGCAGAAACTGCGAAGAAGAATTTGATTACTTTCATTCATTATTAATCAAAAACCACTTCGTATAATGAAAAAGTTACTCTTTACTTTCTCTTTTGTATTCCTATCCATTCTAGGCCTTCAAGCCCAGGAAGTAGGACAAATTAATTTAAATGCCGGTCTTGCTCTGGGAACAGAAGCCGGGATCAACGACGATGGC
>Ga0207419_1002688_pt1 | contig 11372 bp, 9 predicted proteins | sample ElkSloMetagenome_4_FD_184723 | JGI IMG/M metagenome (GOLD analysis project Ga0207419, IMG submission 184723) | Hot spring microbial communities from Elkhorn Slough, Monterey Bay, USA - MD2A (version 2) | ecosystem: Environmental > Aquatic > Marine > Intertidal zone > Estuary: Microbial mat ... | reverse complement strand
CGGCTAGTCTTTTGCAGTTCAATCACGGGGAAAGACTCGATTGACTCACTTATTCTGCACGAGCCCATCTCGGTGGGGAGGTTTAAACCAAGAAAAGCCAGCTTTTTAATTCCAAATTGAAGGATTCCAAATTAAAGGATTAAGATCGATTGGCTCATTGCATTCGCCCATCTCATAAGGGCGGCTTACTCAAAGAAAAGCACCAATTTACTTGGCTAAATGCTCAATTTTTCAATTTGATTCTCCGTCTAGCAAAAGCGTATCGCTTCGCTCTTTCAAATGCTTGCACCAAGAAATCGCCGAAGCAAGCTTCGCTCATCTTGGCATAAGCATTTGACACTTCGTGTACGCTTTTGCTTGAGTTGCTTTAAAATGAAAAAAGCCCGATTTGCAATCGCAAATCAGGCTTTTCTTTGTGGGCGAAGAGAGATTCGAACTCCCGACCCCCTCGGTGTAAACGAGGTGCTCTGAACCAGCTGAGCTATTCGCCCCGAAAATTGGGTTTGCAAATATACATGAAAAGCGAATGATGGCAAATTTTTTAAAAATTATATTGCTTCTGCAACTACGAAGTTGCTTCCGCCTACGTAGATCAAGTCATTCTTGCCGGCATTGGCTTGAGCTGCGGCTACAGCTTGGGCCACCGAGGCATATTTTTCACCTTCTAAGCCCAACTTTTTAGCGGTGTTGCTCAACAGATCCACCTCCAATGCTCTCGGCACTTTTGCCTCACAGAAATAATAGTTGGCTGTTTTAGGAAATAGCGCAAGGATCTTCTCAATGGCTTTGTCTTTGACCACTCCAACCACCATGTGCAGCTTTTCAAATTTCTCTTGACTCAATTGCTTCATGACCCACTTCAGGCCGTCTTCGTTGTGCGCTACATCTGCGATCATTTTCGGGTCTGATTGCAAACTTTCCCAACGACCCCTTAATCCAGTATTCTCCACCACCTTCATGAGCCCTTCTTGTAATTGCGGATAACTGATTGACCACTCAATTTTTCTCGCTTTCCTCAGGAAAAGCCAGGTGGCGAAAACCGTCCTGAGATTTTCTGTTTGATACTTGCCTTGAAGTGCTGTCTTCAGATCTTTCGGAAGCTTGAGATTTTCAGCATACATGATCTCCGAATCACAAATTTTTGCCTGTTCGGTGAACACCTGTTTCACTCCGGAGCCATTGCCGATCACGACAGGCCTGCCTTTCTTAATGATGCCCGCTTTTTCAATAGCGATCTTTTCGAGCGTATCGCCTAGCAGATCCATATGATCCCAGCCAATGTTCGTGATCACGCTCAATTCAGGGTCGATCACATTGGTTGAGTCTAATCTTCCTCCTAAGCCAGTTTCCACTATGGCGATATCCACCGCTTCTTCAGCAAAGTGATTGAAAGCCAAGGCCACGGTCCATTCGAAGAAAGAAGGTTTGATCTCGGCAAAATTCTCCTGATGGCTTTCCACGAAACCCATGACCTTTTTTTCTGGGATCATCTTTCCGTTCACCTTGATCCGTTCTCGATAATCCTTTAAATGGGGAGAGGTATACAGTCCGGTTTTGTAGCCTGCTTCCTGAAAAACGGAAGCCAACATGTGGGCGCAGCTGCCTTTGCCATTGGTGCCGGCAAGGTGTATGCTTTTGAATCTTCTCTCGGGATGGTCCAAAGCTTTACATAAGGCTAAGGTATTGCTGAGATCTTTCTTGAATGCGGATTTACCTTCCCTTTGAAACATGGGAAGCTGCGTGTAGAGGTAGTCAAGGGTCTCCTGATACGTCTTCAATTCAATATGAAAATGAAGGTCATCTGCCCCCTTTGCTCTTGAGGAGCATCTGGAGAAGCATTGAACCGGGTATTCAAAGCAGCTTCTTTGGCTTTTTTATACAAAATCTTACTGGTGGTAGTGGAACCCCTGGCTCCCGGATCGGCTGCGATGACTTTTCCATTCTTATTAACCCTGATGTCAACCACCACTTTCCCCTCATCTTGCGAAAGATCGCGAATGGTTGGTTTACGGGCAATCGAGCGTCCACTCAAATTATGGCGTATCCCATCGCCACTACCACCCCCTACATAATTCCGACTGTTGGGGTCTCCATCGACTGAGCCTTGATCTCCAGTCTGATTGCTTGTGCCATCTCCTTCAGAGGTCTGGTCTTTTTTATTCTTCCATTTGTTCAGGGCATCACTGAGGTTCTTGTCGGGCTGAGGTTCTGGTTTTTTCTCGATCGGCTTTTCCTCTTCTTTTTTCTCTTGCTTTTCTTCTTCCTTTGGTATTGCAGCGCTTTCTTCTACGCTTTGCTCTAAAATTTCTTCTGCGGCCGCTTCTTGAGCGCTTTCATTCACCTGTTCTTCTACCACCTCTTCTACAGGCTGCTCTGGGCTACTTGCTTGCACTTCTCCCGATCCGGCATCGGTAAAACCAAAATTGATGGTGATTCCTTCCTCTTCCGGGGGTGGCACAGTATACGACATCCCAAAAAAGGCGAAAACCAACAACAACGCAAGGTGGATCACAACGCTGGTGATCAGTCCTTTTCTATCATTATTTTTTTGATCCTGGTCCATCAGTTCGGTTTAGTGGCGAGCACCATCTTCAATTTATTCCGGCTGGCAATATCCATTACCTTAACCGCCTCTTCCACTGCAATACTTTTGTCTACGTGAAGAATAACGGAATTCTCCGGATTATCACCCATCTTATCCAAGATCATTAATTCCAACTGCTCAAAAGGAACCTTTTGTTTGTCAACATAGTAATCCAGTTCTTTGGTCACAGACACCGATACGGTCTGAGGTGCGAGCGTTTTACTAGAGGAATTGGGGAGAAGCAGTTTAAGGGCATTCGGGCTCACCAGGGTTGAGGTGAGCATGAAGAAGATCAAGAGTAAGAACACGATGTCGGTCATGGACGACATATTGAAGTTCGGACTCACCTTATTTCGACTGCGGATTCCCATAACTACTTAGCAGGTTCGTTAAGAATATCTAAAAATTCAGTGGTTCTGGCTTCCATCTTGAAAACCACTTTCTCCACCTTAGCCACCAGGAGATTGTAGGCGATAAAGGCAACGATACCGACCACCAGACCGGCTACAGTAGTAACCATTGCCGTATAAATACCTTCCGCCAGCATTTCCACATCAATATTCCCGCCGGCAGAGGCCATTTCATGAAAGGCGAGGATCATTCCGATCACCGTGCCAAGAAAGCCGATCATAGGGGCCGCTCCTGAAATGGTTGCGAGCGTAGCCAGGTTTTTTTCCAGCCTAAAGAGTTCGAGCTTACCGGTATTTTCGATAGCCGCCGCAATGTCTCCTAATGGTTTGCCAATTCGGTTCACTCCCTTCTCGATCATTCTTGCAATAGGGGTGGGGGTGCTCTTGCAAAGTGATCTCGCGGCTTCTAATTTCCCGTCGTGAATGAAGTCTTTGATCTCATTCATAAAGTTCACATCCTCTTGAGCCGCTTTTTTAATGGTAAGGAACCGTTCAATGGATATGTAGATGGCAATTACCGATAGCAGGAATAAAGTGAACATGATGATGATTCCACCCACTCCTCCGGTAGTGATCAACTCGAGGATCGATAGGGTCTTCTCTGTAGCCTCTCCGGCTGCAGCCAGTGAATCACTGCTTGCTTCGGTAAGGTTTATTTGATTCAATGGTATGCGCATAGCTTGCTAATTATAGACTTCACTAAATTAGGTGTAAAGGAGCCCGGCCTATTCATGGCTTCTCTGACTTGTAAACAGGAAAGTGTTAGTTTTATTGTAAGCGCTTAAGCGACTAAAGTAATGTAATATACCGCTCCGGCTGCATAACCAAGCACCGCCAATAGGCTCATTCGCTTTAAGTACCAAATGAAATCGATTCGTTCCATCCCCATTACGGCAACCCCGGCCGCAGAACCAATGATCAGGGCGCTTCCGCCGGTCCCTGCGCAATAGGCCAGAAACTCCCAGAAATTTCCGTCTTGTACAAAATGCTGGTAATATTCGGCGTTTTCGGGACTAAAAGTGCTCAATAATTCCGGTGAGACAATGGGGTACATACCCATAGAAGCAGCTACTAAGGGCACATTATCAACGATGGCCGAAAGCAGGCCGATGAAGATGTTGACCATGTAAATGTCGCCAAGGTTATCGTCTAAGAATTTGGCCATCTCGGTTAAATGACCTGCCGATTGTAGGCTGGATATGGCGATCAAAATCCCAAGGAAGAACAAGACGCTGACGATATCAATCTTTCGCAACACTCCGATGACCGATAATTCAGATTTGTGTTCGTGATTTTTAGATCGGTGGATGATCTCGGTCACGACCCATAGAACGCCCAAACCGAACATCATGCCCATGTAAGGAGGTAGGTGAGTTACGGTCTTAAAAACCGGCACAAAAAGCAAAAGTGCGACCCCTAAGAAGAAAATCAGGTTGCGTTCGAATGGGGTGGTCTTATCCAAGAGATGTTCGCTGTTTTTCTTTATCTCTGGTCTTTTGATGTCCCCTTTTTGAGTGAAGCTGAGGTAGATTAAGGGCACCAACATACAAACCAAGCTGGGCATGAACAATTCAGTAATCACGTTTCCGGCGGTGATCTGCGTACCGATCCATAGCATGGTGGTGGTCACATCGCCAATGGGCGACCATGCACCACCGGCATTGGCCGAAATAATTACCAAGCCGGCGAAGAACCAACGGTCGCTTTTCTCCGCGATCAATTTCCTCAATAGAGAGATCATCACGATCGAAGTGGTAAGGTTGTCTAAAGCGGCAGAGAAAAAGAAGGTAAGTATGCAGATGATCCAAAGTAACTTTACCTTATTGGTGGTTTTGATGCGATCGGTGATCACAGCAAAGCCTTCGTGGGCGTCAATCAGCTCAACGATGGTCATGGCGCCGATCAAAAAGAAAATGATCTCCGAATGATGGGTCAGGTGATGGCTAAGTTCGTGCACGATAAAATGATTACCATGCTCGGCAATCAAAGCCTTGATGTCGTAATCGCCTTGGGGTTTCGCGTAATCTAAAAAAGCACTGCTATTCATTAGAATGCTTTCCATCCCAAATACGTAGGCCGTCCAGCCTAAAACAGCAATCAAGAGCGCAGGCGCTGCCTTGTCGATCTTCAGCGGATGCTCGAAGGCTATCATCACATAGCCCAGAATAAAAATAACAACCATTAAAGTGTACATCCGTGCTTCTTTTTTACATCAATTTATTAAGGGCCAGTTGAAATGCCGTTTGGGCAATTCGCTTTTTTTCTTTGGAGTGCTGATATGCTTCTTCTAGCGCGCGTTTAACCGTTTCTGAGGTATCCTTAAAGATGTCCTCGTCCTGCATGCTCGCCTTCTGAGACATCAAGTAAGCAAAAACCCTAGCCATTCCACAATTGGATATAAAATCAGGAATCACGCTAATTTGTTCATCTGTGTATTTTGCAATCGGGCCAAAAAAGATCTCTGCATCTGCGAATGGCACATTGGCACCGGCAGAAATAACCTCTAATCCGGATCTTACCATTCGATCCACTTGATCTTTGGTGATCAGTCTTGAGGCCGCGCAGGGGAGAAAGATCTCCGCGCCGATGTCCCATATTTTTTCGTTGGTTTCTTCGAAAGAGATCATCTTATCCGCATGCAGCTGATTTCCTTTTTTATCCAGGAATAAGGATCTAATCTCTTCCAGGCTAAAGCCGTCTTTTTTTATTAGGCCACCTTCACGATCAATGATTCCTACGATCTTGGCTCCTTCTTGAGCCAGGTAGAAAGCCGCTGCAGAACCTACGTTTCCCCAGCCTTGAATGATGGCGCGTTTTCCTTTTAATTCACCTCCATAGATTTGATAGTAGTGGCGTACAGACTCGGCCACTCCGTAGCCGGTGATCATATCTGCTACCACATATTTTCGCTCAACTTTTGGAGAAAACTTCGCATCCTCAATGATCTTGAGCACGCCATGCCTCAATTGCCCGATGCGATTGATCTTTTCGGCTTCGGAGGGTTGGAAATGTCCGTTGAAAACGCCTTCTTGCGGATGCCATACCCCACACTCCTCGGTGAGGGGTATCACTTCGTGGATCTCATCCACATTCAAATCACCACCGGTGCCGTAGTAACTCTTCAGTAGAGGAGATACCGCTTTGAACCAGCGAGTCAATACACCGGACTTTCTGGGGTCTTTAGGATCAAAATTAATGCCCGACTTTGCTCCTCCGATGCTGGGTCCAGACACAGTGAACTTCACTTCCATGGTTTTCGCAAGGGAAGTAACCTCGTGTTTGTCCAACCCTTTTCTCATTCGGGTGCCGCCACCGGCTGCTCCGCCTCTGAGTGAATTGATCACTACCCAACCTTCCGCTTCAGTTTCCGAATCTTTCCATTGAAAGACGATTTCCGGCTCTTTATTCTCGTACTGATTCAGCAGCTCCTGCATCCCTTTAATTTGCACCAAAAATATCAAATTTTAACCGTCCCTAGATGGCTGGAGGGAATACTTTTTCACGCAACAAAATGACTACCGTTGACCACGTCCTTTCGCGCCCCTGTCACCGATGAAAGGCTATTGGGTATACCTTGAATCCTCAGATAGCCCAATAAAGCAAAACATAAGGCTTCTTTGAAATCAATGATCTGTGGATCGGGAAGCTTTATCTTCACTCCTTTTTCTTTGAGGATCTGCAGGAGGTAGTGATTGTAGCTTCCGCCTCCGCTAAGCAACACTTCTTGGTCTTTTGCTCTGTTTCGTTCAAACTCAATGCTGATCTGATCAGCGATGTGATGGGTGAACGTGCAAAGCAGATCACTGCCATCAGAATAGGGTTTACACAGGGGAATGAGCTTGGCCTCCACATCCTCTCGGCCTAAAGATCGAGGCGGTTCCTCTTGATAGAACTCAAGCTGGTTCAAGGAGGCAAGTAGCTCTTTGATTACCTTGCCTTGGGAAGCTAATATTCCATCTTGATCATAGTCCTTACCGAAGTAGGTATTGCTGATCCAATTCAGGATCTGGTTGGCACCACACACGTCATAACCAATCACCTTTCCATCTTTTTTGTGAATCGACAGATTGGCAATACCACCTAAATTTAAAAAGCAGGAGTTCGACTTGAACAACCACTGTTCAGCTAGAGGCACTAAGGGAGCCCCTTCTCCTCCGTAGGCCAGGTCTCCGGAACGCAGATCATTGACCACGTCAAGACCAGAAGCCGCCGCAATGTATGCGCCGTGACCAATCTGCACACTCAACTGATCTTTCGGCTGATGGAATACCGTGTGGCCATGGGAAGCGATCAAATTTGCCTGTAATTGATTTTCTTCTAGAAATAGTTTACTCTGTATTCCAAGATACTGACCAAACTCCCGATCAAGCAAGTAAAGTTCGTATGCGCTTAGCCGATGCGAATTGCTTAACTTTTCTAGCCAATGATCAGGAAATTGAATGGTTTTGGCTTCAACTATTTGATGGTTCAATTGTTTTACTGATGACCAAAATCGGGTCAAACATAAATCCAAACCATCCAAAGAACTGCCGGACATCAATCCAAGGACCGTATATGCATTTGGGGTTCGGTTCAAAACAGTAAAATAGAGTATTTTTGCGGTCCCATATTAGAAAATCTAAATTATGAATATAGAGCTTACAGAAGAACAAATTGCAGTGCGTGATGCAGCAAAAGACTTTGCCCACAATGTGCTGAAGTCTGGAGTGATTGATCGAGACAACAAACAAGAATTCCCGGCAGAAGAAGTAAAGCAGCTTGGAGAATTAGGCTTCATGGGAATGATGGTCGATCCAAAATACGGCGGAGGTGGAATGGATACCGTCTCTTATGTATTGGCAATGGAAGAGATTTCTAAAATCGACGCCTCTACCTCGGTCTGCATGTCAGTGAATAACTCTTTGGTTTGTTGGGGCATCGAAAAATTTGGAACCGAAGAGCAAAAGCAAAAATATTTGGTGCCTTTAGCAAAGGGAGAAAAGATAGGAGCCTTTTGTTTATCAGAGCCCGAAGCGGGTTCAGATGCTACTTCACAACGCACCACAGCTTTTGATAAAGGCGATCATTATTTATTGAATGGAACTAAAAACTGGATCACCAATGGTGGTTCTGCTTCTTATTACATTGTGATCGCTCAAACAGACGTTGATAAGGGCCACAGAGGAATAAACGCCTTTATTGTTGAGAAAGAATGGGATGGATTTACCGTCGGAGCCAAGGAAGATAAAATGGGAATTCGCGGATCAGACACGCATACCTTAATGTTCACCGACGTGAAGGTGCCGAAAGAAAATAGAATTGGTGAAGATGGCTTTGGCTTCAAATTCGCCATGATGGTGCTCTCAGGGGGTCGGATCGGTATTGCCGCCCAAGCGTTAGGGATTGCTTCAGGAGCTTACGAATTGGCATTGGCTTATTCAAAAGAGCGTAAAGCATTTGGAAAAGAGATTCATAAACACCAAGCGATTGCTTTCAAGTTAGCGGATATGGCGACTGAGATCGAAGCAGCTCGACTGCTTTGTTTGAAGGCTGCCAGCCTTAAGGATCAAGGGAAGAATTTTGATAAAGAGTCAGCCATGGCCAAGGTATTTGCCTCCAAAGTGGCCATGGAACAAACTGTGGAAGCGGTGCAGGTGCATGGTGGCTACGGCTTTGTGAAAGAATACCATGTGGAACGCCTGATGAGAGATGCCAAGATCACCCAGATCTATGAAGGAACTACTGAAGTTCAAAAGATCGTGATCTCAAGAGCACTACTTTCAGAATAATTAGTCATCCAAGATTTTCTCGAGGGCCATTCCTCTTGATCCTTTGATCAAGAGGTGTGTGCCCTCTTTTTTTTGCTGCTGATACCAAACTTTCGCTTCTTCTGTACTTTCAGCGGTATCCACCTCTTTTTGAGCTCCGGCTTCTGAGAAGTGCTTTCCTGCAAACAGCATTTTCCCGAACGACTTTGATTTGCAATGATCGATCATGGCTTGGTGCTCTTCCTGGCTGGCTTCACCCAATTCAAACATGTCGCCTAAAATGATCATTTTCGCTTCTTTGGGTAGGTCCATTTGGTCAAAATGATCTATTGCCAGTTTCATGCTTGAGGGGTTGGCATTATAAGCATCCATATAAACGGTGTGGCCATTTACCTTTCTCACCTCTGATCGATTGTTTTTCGATTGATAGTGATTGATGGCCCGGTCGATCTTTTGCGGAGGTACATTAAAATAGTTCCCAATACAGATGGCCGCCAGCATATTGTAAAAATTATATGCCCCGTATAAGCGGGCATCGATCTCACCCTCTTTTCCGTCATACTGCCAGTGGCCTTTCAGATTTGGTTGAGCCTGCTTAAGTGCAGCCTCGCATTTTGCCCCTTTGCCGGTTCCGTAGCGCAGTGAGCGGTTGTTGCTAGCCAAGTCTTCCAATACCGGATCATCGCCATTCAAAAATACCAGTCCGTTGGTTTTTTGCAGGAAGCGATAAAGTTCCGACTTGCCTTTTTTCACTCCTTCTATGCCACCAAAACCCTCGAGATGTGCTTTTCCGATATTGGTGATCAGGCCATAGTCTGGCATTGAAATATGACTTAAAAAATCGATCTCTCCTTGTGCATTCGCACCCATCTCGATCACGGCTATTTCGTGCTCCGGTAAAATCGATAAAATGGATAGGGGTACTCCTATGTGGTTGTTGTAGTTGCCTGCAGTGGAAAAGGTTTCGAAGTGGGAAGCCAGCACGACGTGAATCAGTTCTTTGGTGGTAGTCTTTCCGTTACTTCCGGTAATGCCGATCACCGGTATCTTTAACTTTTTTCGATGGTGTCTTGCCAGTTCTTGAAGGCATGCTAATGCATCATCTACCAACAAGTAACGCTGATCTTTTTGAAATTCGGCCTTATCTATGATCGCGTAACTAGCCCCTTTTTGAATGGCTTCTTCTGCGAAGCGGTTTCCATCGAAGTGTTCACCTGATAAGGCGAAGTAGATGCACCCTTCTTCTATCTTTCTGCTGTCTTTGCTGATCAGGGGATGTGCCTGATAGATTTTATAGACCTCCTCAATCGTTTTTTTCATGGCCTAAAAATAAAAAAGCTCACCGTGATTGCGGTGAGCTTTTTAGATAAAATCTTTAAGGGAACTTAGTAAGAGTTACCCGTTGGACTGCCTACGCGGATCATTGCGCATCTAAAGCCAATGTAAGGATTAGATTTGCTTTCGGCAAGGAACCTTCTTGTTCCTGGCGTCATCCAGTACGCTCTATCGTTCCAAGAACCTCCTTTGTAAACGCGGGCACGGTCGGAGATCAAGGTGGTATTTCCAAAATCATACATGGAAGCGTCTCCAAGCTCATCATAAGTAGCCGGCTCTCCGTAGTATTTGGATGATTTTAGATCACCATCTTGGTAATTGATCACGTCCGCTCTTTTGTAATTTCTTCTTTCGTTCAGGTTGTCATCTTCAGGATTGACATTTCTATACTTCAATCTTCCCAAGCTATCTTTCTCTGCAATGTAGCCTTCTTCATCACGTTGAAGTGTTTGAAATACGTTACCTCTAAACGGTCTGAAGTCGTCAGCATCTTGGGCAGTCATCGGACGATATACGTCCATTACCCATTCGCTCACATTACCACCCATGTTGTAAAGACCGTAATCATTGGGCCAATAAGAATAAACCGGAGCGGTGATTTCTGCATTATCATTCAATTGACCGGCCACACCCATATTGTCACCTCTTCCTCTTTTGAAGTTGGCCAACATTTGACCCAAGTATTTATCGCTGGCATTCCTTACCCCATGGCCATTCCACGGATAAAATTTACGTTCAACAACAAGTTCTCCATAGGTATTGCCAATTAGTCCCAAAGCAGCGTATTCCCATTCTGCTTCAGTGGGTAAGCGATACTCAGGAAGCAAGATACCATCTTCGATACGCACATTACGTGTTTCTTTGTTCGGATCAAGATCAAGCAAACCATCTACACGCTTGCCACTTTCATACTGACCGTTTAGATAAGCTTTGGTGTTGAAGTTATCTTCATTGAATTGGTTTGGATTATGCTCAAATAAACCTTCTCTGATCAATATGACCTCGTTCACACGATCCGTTCTCCAGGCAGCATAATCTGTGGCTTGAAGCCAAGTGACATTTACTACCGGATAGTCGTTGTAGGCAGGGTGACGCAAATAATATTCCACATAGGGCTCATTGTATGCAAGTCTGGATCTCCAGCCTAATGTATCTGGAAGTGCTTTTTTGTATACCTCCGGATAATCTGCACCAAATACTCTTTTTAACCAATAGAGGTATTCACGATAATCGATGTTGCGAACCTCGGTTTCGTCCATGTAGAATGAAGAAACGGTAACCGTTTTCTCCACATTG
>Ga0207419_1002687_pt1 | contig 11377 bp, 11 predicted proteins | sample ElkSloMetagenome_4_FD_184723 | JGI IMG/M metagenome (GOLD analysis project Ga0207419, IMG submission 184723) | Hot spring microbial communities from Elkhorn Slough, Monterey Bay, USA - MD2A (version 2) | ecosystem: Environmental > Aquatic > Marine > Intertidal zone > Estuary: Microbial mat ... | reverse complement strand
TTATAATGTTGCCATCGTAAATAATTTCAACTATTCATTCACCAAAAAAAGAGTAATTATGATGACAAAGCAAAAATCAAAATGGCTTTCAGCGGTTAAAATTGCAACTATTTTACCCCTAGCAGCTGGTATAACCTTCATTTTTTCCTGTACGGAAAACGCCATGGACAGGCAGGAAAATAAATCCGTTGCAGAGCAAAATATGTCTGATATACAAGAGGAAACTGTTGTAACCTCGGCGAAACCTACGGAAGATAATTCTGAAATAGAGGAGGAAACCTTCATGGTAGTGGAAGAAATGCCTGAATTTGAGGGCGGAGAACCCGGCGAGTTCCGTTACTTTATTGCAAAAAATGTTGCATATCCTAAAGCAGCTAAAGAGCAAAGCATTGAAGGCAAGGTATTTGTGCAATTTCTTGTGGGTTCTGATGGTAAGGTTAAAAATGCTGAAGTGGTAAGAGGTGTACATCCGCTTTTGGACGCAGAGGCTATAAGAGTAGTAAATCTATCTCCGAAATGGACCCCCGGGGTGCAAAGAGGGGAAAAAGTTGCTGTGCAGTTTACCTTCCCTATTAATTTTAAACTACAGTAAGTAAAACTATCTTTATCCCTGTCACTCTTAATTGATGGCAGGGATAAATATTCAATACCTGAGAAGCATGATAATTCTATTCTTGTAAGAATGAAACCATTAATTCATTCACCGTGGCCGCCTGATCGAATGTCAAAAAGTGGCCCGCATCACTAATAATCCTCGCTTCGAGGTTGGTGATATTTTCCCTGGCTATTTCTATACTTCTTTCGTCATTAATGATGTCTTTATCCCCAATAAGGAGCATTACAGGCATGTTTATGGATTGAAGGGTATCCCCGGGGAAGGGTTGCATCTCAAGTAATATATCATCCAAAGAACTTCTTTTGGTAGCCTGGTAAAATAGGTCCTTAAACGCTGGTGAAATCTTATCAACACGAGCCGACATTTTGTCCAAAACCTTTGCCAATCTTTTTTCAGTGGGAGCTATTTCAAAAATAATATTTGAAAACATCGCAGTACCGGGTTGAATCCAGACAAATGTCTGTGCAGGACTCAGCAGCACCATACTTTTAATCTTTTCAGGATATGCCAGGGCCAGTTTCATTGCAAGCCATCCACCCCGGGATGCACCTACAATTTGAAAATGCCGCAACTGAAGTCTTTCAAAAACCTCATCATACCATTTAATAATTGTTTCCGTATCTTCAATTTCCTGGCTGGCATTAGATTTACCTGGTTCTGTAATCAGGTCGATGGCAAAAACCTGAAAGGATTCAGAAAGGGTTTCAATGTTCGGATACCACATGGCAGAACTGGCATTCATGCCATGCAATAACACCAATGGAGGGTTTTTCGATGCTCCCGACACAATTACATGCGCAGTACCAAAGGTTGTGGGAATATATAAATCATCGTAGGAAACATTCCATAAGGCCATCACCTGGTTATAAGCATTATAATAATCCTTTTCTGCTGATGTCAGATCTTCCATATATTCCGGATTTCTTTCATAAGATTTATATTTCTCGGATGCTTCAGGGCTACATTTGCTAAAAACTAAAATGGTGGTAATGCTAAGGAGGTACAAACATTTTTTTATCATATCATATCCGAATTATTTTCTGTGGTTTATTCCAAGTTCCTTTTCCCACCAGTGCAAATAAGCCTCAACATCAATACTATCGGCATCAAATCCCCTTTTAGCCCAGCGCTCACCATATTTTTCCTTACGAGCAACTAAAATATCTTCATAATTGTCGGGGTCATCATTACGCGGATCATTGGTTTTCAATTCCCACTTGCTGAGGGCAATGCTCATTTCATCTTTAATGTCCTTATAATCGGGATCAAATGCCAGGTTATTTATTTCATATGGATCTTCAAATGTGTCGTAAAATTCTATGGCAGGTTTTTCAGGAGCCATGTATAGAGCCTGCACGGCGGTTAATTCATTTCTGTTGTTTAAAACATGTATTAACGCCCACATGGGATACTGGTATGCTTTGTAATGGCCAAACTGCATGTAAGGATTTTCGGGCATGTAATTTTTTATGTATTTATACCGATGGTCCCTAATGCAACGAATATGATCAACTACAGCATCTGTGCGGTTACGTGCTGCAAAAATATATTCCCGCTCAAGGGTGTCATTCAAAAAATCAATTCCCTGCATATGGTCGGGAATCTCAACCCCGGCGAAGCTTAGAGATGCCGGAGCCATATCTATCAGGCTAACCATTTTATCATTTACACTGCCGGACTTCTCTTTTCCCGGATAACGCACAATAAGCGGGACATGTATACCCGCATCATACAACCACTGTTTGGCTCTAAGGTGGGGACGCCCCTGATCTGCAAAAAATATTACCAGTGTATTCTCTTCGAGACCTTCTTCTTCCAGACGCTTGAGTATTTCTCCAACCCGTTTATCCAAAAGCTGTACACTTTCTAAATACATGGACCAGTCTTTTCTGCTTACCGGATGATCAGGATAGTATGGGGGTAAAGTTACCTTAGCTGGATCAATGGGGTTAGATGTGTCTCTTTCGAATTCACGGTGCGGATAGTGGATCTGAACCGTGGAAAAGAATGGCTGACCTTCAGCCCTCTGGCTCCAATCAGAGCCATCAAAAATGCTATCGGCGCTAAAGTTGAAATCTGTTTTTCCCTGCCTGCTTTCAGGAAAACCATACCCATTGCTGGTAAAATAACCGGCTTCCTCAAAATATTCAGTTATAACTTCAATCCCCTCTGGCAGTTCGGATCTGTTCTCTGTTCGATGCTGATGCGCGCCTATGGTAGTCTGGTACATGCCAGTGTAGAATGCTGAGCGACTGGGTGAGCATACCGGGTTTGTGGCGTAAGCCTGGGTGAATTTTACGCCTTCCTCAGCCAACTTATCGATATTTGGTGTCTTCACAAGGCTATTTCCATAGCATCCTGCATCCGGAGAGAAATCATCGGCGATAATCCACAGCACATTTACTGGTTTTTCTTCTTTATCCTGACAGCCACCAAGCATTAAAGCCTGAGCAACAGCTGCGAGTAATACTTTTTGTAATCCGTTTCTCATAATTATTAAGTACTGTATTAAGCCCCTAATCTATAAAATTTTCAGGCAATAATGAAATTTCAACCCTGAATGAATTTATTGATTATGTTTTTTGGTTAGATATATACAAATGCTTTGCTTCAAAATGAAAACATCATATAGAAAAATTTTCAATATTCGTTCCATCAATATGCAAAGAAAAAAATCAGTTGAAGCATCAGAAGCAGAGGCATTGATTAGGATAAATCCGCACCGCCACCGCATCCATTTCGGAGCATGGTGACCCCCCTGGAAAAAAAGATAGGTTCTGATTTCTAGCGAATTTTTAATCGCAAAGACAGTGAATAGTAAGCAATCAGCCACACCCGTATTGCCTGCATAGCTAAGCCATATCTTTGCCTTTGGCGGATACTGTCTCTGGTATTTCTCTAAATTCGTTGGAGTTTTTACAAGATTGTTGGAGTGTCGTTGGAGTTTATTGGATAGCCCTGGATTTTTCCAATTCTGGGGCAGCAGATCTGCAAGGTCTAAACTTTAACCACTATTGTATGAGCTGTTTTTGTAAACACATCCCATAACCATTCCAGTGGATCCAGGCCATGCAACTTGCATCATACCTCCAGGGTACAGTTTTCAAAACTATAGCCAAATATCAGTTTGTAATAATGGGGACATTATGCCAGCCCAAAACAAAAGATGACTGAAAATATTACTTTTCCCAGTTACCCAAACGTTTAATTTATTTATTTGTTACAGTATAGAATAGGAGCCAGGTGATATAGGCATTATAAGAGGAGAAGGAGGTACATATATTTAGTAGTTGGCGGGCATGCGTGGACGGTGCTATAAATTATGTGGAAAGCTAATATTGAAATAAAGATATATAAGTGTATTTTTGTACTATATGGCAAATAGAGCAATCATAACAGCAAAAGTCTTTAAATGGGCGAGAGAATCAGCAAAAATGACTGAGCAGATTGCTGCATCAAAAATTGCTGTATCTGTAGAAAAGCTTCAAGAATGGGAAAGCGGTGAAAGTTACCCTACAATTAGACAGGCACAAACACTTGCTAAGGCATACAGAAGACCATTCGCTTTATTCTTTTTGCCGGATATTCCTTCAGATTTTCAGCCTCTACAAGATTTCAGAAAAAAAGGCTCGAAGGAATTAAGTACTTCTTCAATTTTCATAATCAGAGAGATTCAACAAAAACAAGCATGGATTAGTGATGTTAACGAAGAAAATGGAGAAGAAAAGGTGTCCTTCATCGGGAGTTTTACAATTAATGACAATCCCGGGAGTGTTGCAAAAGATATTCTTAAAACCTTAGAAGTAAATCCATTAAACTATAAGACAAATAATCCAATTTTAGAATGGATTGATAGTGCAGAATCAAAAGGTATATTTATATCAAGAACGAGTTTCATTAATTCTAGACTAAAACTTGATTCTGAAGAACTTCAAGGATTTGCAATCTCTGATTATTTTGCACCTTTTGTATTTATAAATTCCGACGATTGGAATGCACCTCAGCTATTTACATTGATTCACGAATTAGCTCATTTATGGATAGCTGAAACCGGAATTTCAAATTATATTGAACCGTCCATAAAGAAAACGAAGGAATTTAACCCAATTGAGTTGTTTTGCAATGAGGTAGCCGCAAATGCACTTATGCCGGCGGATTACATTAAAAATCTTGAAAGTAATGTATTTGCTAATTCGCAAGAGGTTTTTAAAGCAGCAAAAGATATTGGAGTTAGTTCATTTGCCTTACTGGTTCGAGCTTTGAATTTGAATATAATAACATTAAATAACTATAACAAGCTCAAAGTACAGGCAGATAAAGATTACAGGAATTTTCTTCAGAGAGAAGTAGAGAAAAAGAAAAAAGCAAAAGAAAAAAAGGGAGGTCCAAACTATTTCTTACTACAACTAAACAGGAATAGTCGTTTGTTTACTCAGACTGTACTTGATGCTTTTCGTGGAGGGAGTATTGAACCTACTCAAGCAAGTAGTTTATTGAATGTTAAGGTGAATAAGTTTTCGAAACTTGAAGCTCAAATGTATAGATGAATTCCTATGATAAGAAATATTGTTTAGATGCAAATGTGTTAATTCAAGCTTGGCAAACATATTATGCGCCAAGTATCTGTCCGACTTACTGGGATATGCTCAATGATTTCGGAAAAGCTGATAAGATTTTTATGCCTGAATTGGTTTATGAAGAAATTACCAGGACAGAAGATGATTTAAGTGGTTGGTTAAAATCAAGCGAGATCCCAATTCGGAAAATTGACGAAGATGTTACCAAGTGTCTTCAAAATATTTACAATTCAAATCCTAACCATAAATTCTTAGTTGATAACACAAAACGGCGCTCAATAGCAGACCCGTGGGTTGTTGCTCATGCAATTAAAGAGGGTGCAGTGGTTGTAACTAAAGAGGAAAAAGTTACAGCTTTGAATTCTAAAAGGATTAAGATTCCAAATGTCTGTGATAATATGAAAGTTGATTGGATAAATGATTTTCAATTGGTAACTGAATTAGGATTAGTATTTAAATGTGAGATTGGTACTAAATAATGCACGAACCGTCAAAATGGCGTCAGCCAAAATAAGGGCCGATGAAGGATAATGGAAACAATATCAGCTCCAGGCAAAGGCACGCGGCAGTTGTAATGCCGGTAAACACACGCTGCAATTATACCGAACGTGATTTTTGCAACCCGTGGCCATTTGTGGTGGTGTACCTGTTATACACATCTGCTGTAAGGCATGAATGTACCGGCAGTATGTACAGGATATCACCAATATGTATCTGCCCAAAATATTGATCCGGAACGGAAAGTATGCCATGTTCCTGTGAGAGACGTACCACGGATACATCATAAATAGATTTACCCCATCCATTCTTTTCCGGAAAGGCTACGTATCCATAAATATCACCATTTGCCCCTTGTGGCAAACGATCTTTTGAAAGGTGCACGGCCCCGCCATATACCACCACCTCGTTTCGTTCCGGGTGCAGCGCTACCACGGGGCAGGCAACAGCCACGGCGATATCCTCTTCCCGGCAGGCTTTAAGCTTCCATTGCATTACATCATAAAAAACAAAATTGCCCGGGCGAATTTCATCCATTCCGGAAAAATCATCCGCAATACTGCACGATGGGGTGTCGCCCACCGAAAGAAGAAGTTCAGGCCATTGGTTTACATAATGCTCCTTCAGTGTTTGCATCTGGCGCAATTCCTGTTGGTGTATATTCAGAATCTCCTCCTTGCTTTTTGCGTGGTAGGTATGCCCGGCATGAGAAAGAAAACCTTTAAATTGAAGCAAAGAACCGGTTGATGAAAGGCGAAGAATTTCATTAATTGTGGTGTAATCATCAGGTTGAAGACCCGTACGGTGGCTGCCGGCATCAATTTTTATGAAGAAACCTACAGGGGCAGTTAGTTTTTCATTGAGCAATGATACTGCTTCAGCAGATTCTATTAAAATATTCACCTTTATTTTACCGGCAAGGGCATTTAAACGATCTGTCTCACGCAGGTTTACCGGGAAAGCCACCGTAATGTCTTCCCACTCCGGGGCAAAATATTCTGCCATCAGCAGTGATGAAACGGTGATGGCCTCCACCCCCTCCTCCTTAAACCAGCGCCCGATTTCAAGCGACTGATGGGTTTTAAAGTGCGGGCGGAATTTTAGTTTGTGCTTACGGGCTTTTTCGGCCATGCGCCTGATGTTGCGGCGGCATTTTTCTTCGTCGAGAACAAGGGTGGGTATGGAAATATTAGTAGTGATCATCTGCACAACAATTGGTTATGCTAAAATAGGATTTTTTGAATAGAATATTAACCCTGAAGTGTCCTCCATTTCATTTAAAAATCCCCAGAAAAACCCAGGTTAAAGAAATAAGGCCTCCGGCCAAAGCCGAAGACCTTTTTAAACCATGTGAAGATGGTTCAGGAGACTTAAAATTTTCCACTTTCACTTCTGAGGGCGCCTGGCTATGGCTGAGTAGCATATCCTGCCAAATGATGGCCTCAGCAAGTTTTATGTTTTCCTGCAGTTGACTTAAGGTTTGCAACGACCATATAAGCTCAGTGCGCAACGTAACAAAATATTCCCAGGGGAGCATTTGGTTATGCCATGCCTCCACATCAGCAGTGGAGAGTAAAATACCAACGGCCTCCTGCGCAGGTGCACTTAGCTTGTCAAGCTTTTGCATTTCTTGTTGCAAATCATCAATGCTGGCTTTTAACGCTTTGAGTTTTTTTTGTTTAAGCAATACTTCATTTGATGAACGGCTATTGTTCAGGTAACGCAATTGCCGGTAATCAATACTTCCATCTGCGGCAATATGAGAAGCATTATCTTTGTTTTCAAGGAGTATGATTTGTTCTTTTACAGACTCTATTTGTTGGGTTAATGCCAAAGCCTGTTCATGAATATTGTTCCACTGCTTTTCTTTACCAGGATGATGCTGCTTTACCCTGTTGTAGAGCTGATCAGCCATCTCAGCAACTGCATCATGGTTTTGATCTACCTTTTCAGTATATAGCACGGTTCCTGTAAGGGTTTCTTTTGAAACAGAAAGTGACAACAGCACCGAAAATACAGCCACATAAATCATAAGCAACGATACAGAAAGGAATGCCTTAAGTGAAACCGATTTCTTCACCAGGTGATGGTACAGCAGGACGGGCAAAAACACCACGAAAGGGAGAGGAATACCCACGATCATAAACCATTGCGCACCAGGCCAGTGCATTACTTTGAATACCATGCCTGTAAAATCGATCACTACCACCAGGTAAGCCAAAATGTGCAGCACACGGTGTTTTTTCCCAATGCCACGATAATGATTAATGAACGCCATGGGAAGAAAAACAAAACAAATCAAAAACATGGAGCTGACCATCAGAATACTTGCACCAGGCCAATGCATTACTTTAAACAGGATGCCGGCCAAAAAAGCTACCAGCAATAGTAAACCGGTATTGATTATTATTGATTTTTTCATGGCTTGACGGTTTTAAAATCAGACACTATGTTATTTTCTCTCAACCCCTGGTATTCCAGTAGCTGAGCCTCGGCCATAAGCAGCCGGTTCTGCATCAGTGTAAGCGTGCTGATCACCCCCAGGGGTGACTGGTGCTGAAACATATAGTGCTGCCACGATGCAAAACGGTCAGGATAGTCAGTTTCCAGAAATTTATTGAGCATACCCGCATCTTCCTTTCCGGAAACAGACAGCAGGAACGTACGATACTCGTCAATTTTCTGCCGCAGATCATCACCTTTTTCGTGCAGTAACTGCTTTTGGAGGTTCTCGTTTTGCCAACGTGCTGAAGGATTTATATACCGCAAATAATCACTTTCTTTGTTGGCGGGAATGTCAGAAAAAGAGGATACAATGGCCATTTTTAATTCCTCAATATGGTTATCCAGTGCCTGGCTTTGCTCACGAATATCACCAAATTTCCCCGATGGTGCAATTTTTTTCTGCCAGGCAGCAAGCACTGTGCTGTACGATGTATTAATGCGCTGCCCGTGGTAATCGGCGGAAATATAACCGTTGAGAAATGAGGAACTGACATTCAACGCCAGTAAAATGGCAAATGTATTGAAGTAGATTAAACCTACTACAATAAAAATAAAATCGGCCTTAACAAAACCGGATTGTGCATGTATTCTTTTCACATAAAGTGGTATAAATACTGCAGTAAACAGAATGGTTCCCAAAACCAGTTGTATGCTGGCACCCGGCCAGTGCATCATTTTAAACAGGATGCCATTGACGTAGATAATACCGGAAATTCCTCCCAGGATGGCAAGTTTTTTATTTCCCTTTTTAGCGTAACTGATGGCCAGGGAGGGAATGAGCAGGAAATTGATAATGCCTACACCTGCCATAATCATAACATTGGCACCCGGCCAGTGCATAATCTTAAAAAGGATGGACAAAATAAACACCGTCCCTCCCAGGAAACCGGTAAAATGTATCAGGCCTCGTAATGGGGACTTTGTTTCCCTGTATAGGGTGAAAATGAGTGAAGGAAAAAACAGGAAACACAAGAACGCAAAACCAAGCACCATAATGATACCTGCACCAGGCCAGTGCATGATTTTGAAGAGCGTGGCCATTGCCAGCATGATGAGTGACAATACACCCATAATTTTTACAATTGTTTTCATAATTCTGTATTTAAAATCGATTAAGTAAAGCGTGTCTTTTTGAATTTGCTTTAAGTCTCCCAAACCGATTTTACGGCGCACCTTACGGTACGATTCTTCAAAGGAATGCCCTTCCCAAATCTCTTCCTCAACGGCACAACACAAGTGATCCACCAGGTCATGTTGCAGGTGCGAAACATGAATTTCAGCCTGCTCCACATCCTTCATAATATGCTCAACCTGTTCTTTAGTCAGCGCGTACATAATCAGTAAGCGGATTAGGTTTCAAGATGGCCGTGAGTGTGTCTACAAAGGCTTTCAGCTCCTCTATTTTTTCGCGGGCAAGGCTGTTTCCTTTTTTGGTAAGAGCGTAATACACACGGGTGCGGTTGTTGACCATCTCAGTTTCGGTGGTCACCGCACCATCCTTCTCAAGTTTATGCAAAATGGGGTATAAAGCACCATAAGTCAGCTTCACCTGACCGCGGGTGATTTTTTCCACTTTTTGCGTAATTTCGTACCCGTACATGCGTCCATTTTCGTCGAGTAGCTTGAGAATAAGAGGCTTTAGCGAGCCTTTAAGTAATGTGGAATCAATCATGTTATATATATAAGTTTATTATATATTGCAAATATAGTATATTATTTTAAATAAGCAATGCCTTACGATAATATTTTTGAGGAATCCGTGCACAGCATACTTTTTCACGGGCTTTTTAAAAATCGTTTTTTTGAAGTTGTTAATACAAATTAAATATTTCAAAATAAGGCTTAACGCTTTTGATATATGACACTCCTGGATTGAGAAAATAACAATTGTTCGAAAATGGATAAAAGAAAAGCTTTAGATATTGCTGTAAAGTATGCTAATGCCGTAAAAAACAAAATATGGATTTGTTAAAATTATTCTATTTGGTTTTCACTTGAAAGTTAACTTTAATGATGATAGCGATATTGATATTGCTTTAATATTAAAAGACTATGATAATCTAATTGAAACGATAGTTTTGAAAACAACGCCCAGGAATGGGAGATGCTTTTCTACATTGATATAAATATTCAGTTTTGCTGAATATTTAATACCTTTGTCATATTAAAACTTGAATATGAGCACAATAGACGAAGACATAAGATGGCAGCAACGTTTTTCTGCTTTTCAAAAAGCCTGGCTACAATTGGGCAAATTTATTGATGCCGGAGCGTTAAATGATCTGGAAATGCAAGGACTAATTAAAGCTTTTGAGTATACCTATGAATTAAGTTGGAAAACCCTTCAGGATTTTTTTAAGTCCCGGGGCTATGCACATATAATTGGTCCTCGCGCTGTTATTGGGCAGGCTATTGAAGATGGTTTGCTGGAAAATGGCAGGGGCTGGATGGAGATGCATAAAAGCCGCAACCTTACCAGTCATACCTATGATGAAGAAACAGCACGGGAGGTGGTTCAGGATATCCGGCAAAAATACCATCAGTTATTCACTGATTTTAAATTGAAGATTGAAAAATTTTTACCCTGAGTTTTATGCAAAATATTACTGCATACGGTCTGGATATATCTGAAGTAGAAGCACTACGGGAGATATTTATGCGCCATGAGCCCTTAGAAAAAGCAGTTATTTTTGGTTCACGTGCCAAAGGGAACCACCGGGAAGGATCAGATGTAGATATTGCACTGACAGGCCCGACAATGCAATTTTCTGATATTGTTACGCTCTCATTAGCAATAGATGAGCTTTATCTTCCCTTCAGGGTAGACCTGGTACTTTTCAACCGGATAAAAGAAAAAGCTCTTGTTTCACATATTGAGCGCGTGGGTAAGGTTATTTTTGAGAAAGAGGAATAAGGATTTATTTAAAAATGCTCTACCACGAATTTAATGGTAACTTGCAATTTGTTTATATATGGTTGAAATATAGTTTAATGTAGTTTATATGTTGTATTTTGGATTTCAGAAGCTGGAAATTTATCAGCTTTCAAAAGAGTTGGTAAAGGATATTTATAAGTTAAGCATTTCTTTTCCCCCAGATGAAAAGTATGCTCTTGTACTGCAAATAAATAAAGCAGCAGTTTCAGCTGCCTCAAATATTGCAGAAGGAACTGGCAGGAATGG
>Ga0207419_1002686_pt1 | contig 11379 bp, 12 predicted proteins | sample ElkSloMetagenome_4_FD_184723 | JGI IMG/M metagenome (GOLD analysis project Ga0207419, IMG submission 184723) | Hot spring microbial communities from Elkhorn Slough, Monterey Bay, USA - MD2A (version 2) | ecosystem: Environmental > Aquatic > Marine > Intertidal zone > Estuary: Microbial mat ... | reverse complement strand
ATTACTAATGTCTCCACTTTTTCCTAAGGTATAAACATGCGGATGTTCTACAAAAAGCAAATAATTTAGGGTTTCAATATTTAAGTTTTGCCTTCTGTTTTTAATCTTTGTCGATAAAATCTCATCAAAAAGTTGCTCTTGATAATCCCAACATTTTTTGTAATCGATGTTGCCTAAATCCTGAAAATTTACATGTTTATTCATTGTGCAAAAGTACAAAATAATAAAACGGGATAGAGTCTAATCTATAATCGAGCCTGCTAAATTGACGTTAAACCAACAGAATATTTCCGTCAAAAAAGTCGTTTATTTGTAAAAAAAAATAGTTGTGAAGAGACTTCAGGAATTCTGTTATCTTTTATTTTTTGTGGCCTTTCTGTACGGATGCGCCAAAATAGGTAGACCTGAAGGCGGACCCATTGATGAAGAGCCACCAAAATTTGTGTCTGCAAATCCAGAAAACTATTCGATCAACTTTGATGATGATGAGATAAAAATTCAGTTTAATGAATTTATAAAACTCAATAATCCACAGCAGCAAATTATCTTTTCTCCTCCAATACTACCTAAACCTCAGATTTCGCCAATGGGTTTGCCAGCCAAAGAAGTAAAAATAAAATTAGCTTTAGATTCTCTTCAAAGAAATACAACGTACACCATAAATTTTGGACAAAGTATTGAAGATAATAATGAAGGAAATCCATTGCCTTTTTTTAAATACATTTTTTCAACTGGAAACTATCTGGATTCTTTGAAGCTAGAAGGGCGAGTAAATGATATGTTCAATAGAGCAACTCCGGAATTTGTGAGTTTAATGCTTTATAAAAAAGACAGCACCTATACAGATTCTATAGTATTTAAAGAAACGCCAACTTATATAGCTTATGCTGTAGATTCTACGTTCAACTTCAGCCTTGAAAATTTGAAAGCTGGTACCTATAAATTAATTGCTTTAGAAGATAAAAACAACGATTATAAATTTAATCCTGGTCGTGAAAAAATAGGCTTCGTCGAAGAGCTTATAGAGTTACCGACCCAGATCAATTATATCATCAATATTTTTGATACATACAAAGATTTTAAGCCCATACGCCCAAAACAGGTGACGAAAAACCATCTCATTTTTGGTTATGATGGCATATTAGACTCAACGGATTATAGTATCGATTTACTGCCTAAAGCTTCAGATACTTTTGATTATAGAATTACGAAAAGAAGAGATAAAGATACTTTAGATTATTGGTTTAAATCTTATCCTGAAACAGATAGTTTAATTTTTTCTTTTAATCACAAAAATGAATCAGACAGTTTGATTGTGAAGATCAGAGATATGGAAAATGATTCTCTTCAAATTGAAACAAAACCAAGGTCTAGTATAGGATTTGAAGAAAAAGTGTATTTAGAAGCAAACCTTCCAATAGTTAGTGTTGATACAACCAAAATCGAATTGATCGATAAAGATTCTTTGAAAGTAAATTTTAAGACCAAGCTCAACACCTTTCAAAATCAACTGGAAATAGAGTTTGAAAAGGAAGAGAGTTCCGTTTACAATATGGCGTTATATCCAGATTTGGTTAAAGATTTTTATGGCAATACCAACGATACAATCAAATTTAAATTAAGAACAAAAAGCAAAGCAGATTTTAGTATTTTGGACTTAACTATTACCAACTTAGATAGATATCCAGCTATTGTTCAAATTGTTGATGATAAAGAAAAAGTTGAAAAATCTGTCACATTGACCAATACTAATAAGCATACTTTTGAATATATAAATCCTGGTAAATACTTTGTGAAAGTCATTTATGATGACAATAATAATGGCGTTTGGGATTCAGGCGATTATCTCAAAAAGATTCAACCAGAAGAAGTCAAATACGCTGATATTGATGAAGAGCTTCGTGCAAACTGGGACTTGATAAAAAGTGTAAGACTAGAGTAATTGAAATTGGTCTCTATCTCTCAAAAACCCTAGTTTTTTTCGAGTCGTTTCTAATTTTTCTATGGATAACGTCTTGGTTTCAATAAAAGTTTCTTCAAAAGCCTCTGTAGACAATCGCTTACCCACTTCGTCATAAATAGCAGAATGTCCCACATAAGGGAAATCATTTCCGTCAGTCCCAATTCTATTCACACCGATACAATAACACATATTTTCAATAGCTCTTGCCTTGAGTAAGGCGTCCCAGGCAGCAACTCGTTTTTCTGGCCAATTGGCAACATAAATTAATAAGTCATAATCTTCCGTATTTCTCGCCCAAACTGGAAAACGCAGATCATAGCAGATTAGTGGACAAATCTTCCAACCCTTGTAATCTACAATCAATTTTTCTGTTCCTGCAGTATAATGCTCATGCTCTTTCGCAAGTGTGAATGTGTGTTTTTTGTCGTAAGTCACATATTCACCATTAGGTTCTACAAAAAATAGTCGATTGTAAAATTCTTCATTCTCTTTAATTATTATGCTTCCGGTAATTGCTGCATTTTTACTTTTTGATTTTACCTGTAACCACTTTAAGGTTTCACCTTGAGTAGTGTCAAATAATTCTGTCGTATTCATGCTAAATCCTGTCGTAAACATTTCAGGTAGAATGATCAGGTCTGTATTTTCTTTTATACCATCGATGAGGTGATCGAAATGTTTTAAATTTTCATTTTTATTTTCCCAAATAAGATCGGTTTGAATAATCGTCACTGAAAGCTCATTACATTTCATATCATCAATTTTGAATGCGTCGTAAAAATAAGAATTAGGTTTTCATTTATAGATATAAATTAAATATAACCTAAATTTAATGGAAATAATGCAATAAGAAAAAATGACAGGAAGTTATAATTTGGTCGTAAATTTGTAGACTATAATTAAAATTTATAGAAATGATGACGTATTATATTTTAATTGGTGGAATAATGCTCGTGAGTTTTCTTGTGAGTCAAACTTTGAAATCGAAGTTTAAAAAATATTCCAAATTGAAACTCGCTAACGGAATGAGCGGAGCAGAAATAGCAAGACAAATGCTGAGAGATAACGGTATTGCTGATGTTGAAGTAATCTCAACTCCCGGAAGACTAACAGACCATTACGATCCCAGTAAAAAAACGGTGAACTTGAGCGAAGCTGTATATAATCAAAGAAATGCCGCTGCTGCTGCCGTTGCAGCGCACGAAGTAGGACACGCCGTACAACATGCCAAAGCTTATAGCTGGTTACAAATGCGAAGCCAATTAGTACCCATTGTTAGTGTCGCATCATCCTATAGCCAATGGGTTATTTTTGGAGGTATTATTCTAATGGGAATGGTGAGCGTTGGCGTAGGACAAATGGTGCTTTTGGCAGGTATTATTATGTTTGGTATGGGAACATTATTTAGTTTTATCACCTTACCGGTCGAATACGATGCCAGTAACCGTGCTTTAGCTTGGTTAAAAAGTGAATCGATAGTAACGTCTGAGGAATACAAACAATCTGAAGATGCCTTAAAATGGGCGGCTAGAACTTATGTTGTTGCTGCTATTGGTTCTTTAGCAACATTGTTGTACTTTATAATGATATATTTAGGTAGAGATTAATTTTATGATTAAAAACGATTTATTTTTACGAGCACTTAAAGGTGAAACCGTTAAACGTCCGCCAGTGTGGATGATGCGTCAGGCAGGCCGATATCTGCCTGATTTTATGAAACTCAAGCATAAATATGACTTTTTTACCCGCTGCAGAACACCTGAATTAGCCACTGAAATTACTGTGATGCCTATTGATCAGGTAGGAACGGACGCAGCGATATTGTTTAGTGATATTTTGGTGGTGCCACAAGCCATGGATATCGAAGTAGAAATGAAACCTGGTGTTGGCCCATGGTTGCCCAATCCGGTCAATACTGAAAAAAGAGTTGAAGAGGTCATTGTTCCAGACGTGAATGAAACACTTGGTTATGTTTACGATGCTATAAAAATGACAAAGAAAGCCTTGAATGATGAAGTTCCCTTGATTGGTTTTGCCGGTTCACCCTGGACTATTTTTTGCTACTCAGTACAGGGTCAAGGCTCCAAAAATTTTGATAAAGCCAAAGCGATGTGCTTTTCAAGACCTGATTTAGCGCATCAATTGTTACAAAAAATTACGGATACTACTATTGCTTATTTACAAGGAAAAATTGAAGCTGGTGTTGATGCACTACAAGTTTTTGATTCTTGGGGTGGCATGCTGTCTCCAACAGATTATGATGAATTTTCGTGGCAATACATTCAGCAAATTGTTGATGCTTTAAAAGAGGATGTACCAGTTATTGTTTTCGGTAAAGGTTGTTGGTACGCCCTTGAGAAAATGTCAACATCCGGGGCAGCAGCTTTAGGGGTAGATTGGACTTGCAGCCCAAAAAATGCCAGGACCTTTACGAACAACAGTATTACATTACAAGGTAATTTTGATCCTTCTCGATTATTATCTCCGCCAAAAGATATTACCAGGATGGTTCATCAAATGATAGACGAATTTGGAAAAGATAAATACGTGGCCAATTTAGGACACGGAATTTTACCAAATATTCCAGTTGATCACGCCAAAGCTTTTGTTGATGCCGTGAAGTCTTACCCAAACCGTTAACTTTATAAAACAAATTTCTTGACCCGATTTTTATGATGATCATTAAAAATACTTTTTTAATAGGAGTATTATCAATTCTATCAGCAAGCTGCTTGAATAACTCAACGATTTCGCAGAATGAACAGGAAACTTCATCTGAAAACAATATTGAAGGTGAAGCGGAAGATTTTAAAAAAGGAATTGTAAAACCCCTAGACTACGAAAATAAGATTGGCGATACATTGAAAATTTTGTCCTGGAATGTTGAACATTTTGTGGATGAATACGACAATCCGTATACTGATAATAACAGAGAAAACCGCTCTGAAAAAATGAAAGGCAGAGTAGAGCTTTTGGTTGAAGCACTAAAACAAGCCGATGCAGACATTGTCGTCTTACAAGAATTTGAACATGTTCAATTTTTAAGAAAGATTTCTGATGAATATTTAAATGACATGGGCTACAAGTTTTTTGCAGATAATGAAAGCCCAAATTGGTATATGAACGTTGTAGTGATGAGTCGGGTACCACTTGGAATTATCTATGGCTACGGCGCAGTAACTACACCGGTGTCTTACAAAAGTAAAATGACAGGTAAAGAAGAATACGAGACGCAAAACAGGCTCAATACCAGATTATGGTCTGTTGATGTTCTTGTAAATGATGATTATTCTTTCTTGTTGACAGGTGTTCATTTAAAAGCTGGTGGTGGCGATAGAAATGAGGCTATGCGCATGGGTCAAATTAGATTTTTAAAAGGTCAATTTGAAAGATTTTTGAAAGAAAATCCAGACAAGAATATTTTAGCTGTCGGTGATTTTAATGCTACACCAGATAGTAAAGAATTACAATTTATGTTGGATGGTAATTCTCATGTAAAATTTGTCGACAATCTCCCTGAAAATATTTATTCACATCCTGCTCATCAACCCAAATGGAGAATAGATCATATTTTACCTAATATCAATATGCAGCCTGAATTAGTAAAAAACTCAATGGAAGTTAGATACTACTTTGATAAGGAGACTCAAGATAGTTTAGCCGATCATTTACCGCTTGTCGCCAAGTTTGTGACCAAGGATCTAAAAATTAACTAGAGGCTAAAATTTTATAATTTTTTACTTGTAATCATTGTCTTTCCTGGTTTATTAACATTGCCGTCATTTTCTGCTGTGATAAATATTTCTTTAATCTCAAAAGGCGTATTGAAAGTAACACTAATTTTACTATCATTATCCTGTACAATTTTCCCTAAATTTTTTAACAAATCATTCTCAGTTATAATCCAGACAACGTACAATTTTTTAGAGGGCGATAATCTTTCTGGATTAGCCAGGTGAATCGCTGTAATTTTTACTTTCGTGTTGCTACTATCATCTGTTGAAATTTTAGCTTTTATGTTTGCTGCAGGAACAACATCAGAAACAGGAAATTTTTTAGTTGTAGAGCATGAAAGTGTCAATAGAATTATGAATGAAAAGATTATACTTTGTCGTACCATGTTTTTAAACCTAAGAATGCATAATTTTTTAGTGTAGACTATCATTTTAGTTAAAACTTAACTAATCATAGATATATATTAAGTCCAACTGTAGGAATTGAACAATATCCTCATGGTTTACGTTATTTAAGGGTTTTTTCTTATCAATAAAAAATATCAGAGAAAAGATATTTAAAATCAAAAGGAGTTCGGAATTGAGTTACAAAAGGAAATGTGTTTTAATATTATTCTTTCATGAACAACTCTCTTCTTATTTCAGTTTCACGTCTTAAGGCTAATTCAACGAATTTTGCGTCTTTTTCATCCTCAAAAAATTCTATATAATTGGTATAATAGTCCAAGACAAAGGCTTTGTCTTCGGCAAAATTGTCTGCAGCAATGGCTCTATAATATCTTGAAGCTTCGTGGCTTATATTTTCTTTCAACGCTCTTTCGAATTGATAGAAGGCCATCCTGTATTCTTTTCGTTTTAAATATAATTGGCCTCGAAGGTAATTAAATTCCCACATCGAGGTGTCTCGCATTCTTTCGTATAGGAATAAATATCTTCCCGCTTTGTCATAGTCTTCTATGATTATGGCAATTTCACCCAGTTTTAAACAGAGATTATAGTCTTTGTTATCTTTGCTATAGGCCATTTCGTAAGCTTTGAATGCTTTTTTGTAGAGCTTTTGTTTTAAATATATGTTGCCTTTTATCTCAAATATAAATTTTGGCAGATCTGATTTTAATTTTTCAAGCTGTTTTATGTAAGCCAGACTTTTGGCGTAATCGTCTTTTCTGTAATGAATTTGAGCCATCAGATTGATCAGCCTTGGTGTGTTAGGAACCAGCTCTAGTGTTTTTAAACAAATGTTTTTAGCCATACTCAGATTATCAACTTCCATAAAATAGCGACTAGCTTCGTGGGCAGCTTTTATATGTGTAGGATCGTAGAGTAAGGCGCTAAGAAAAAACTGATGGTATCCTAATTCCTCAAAATCTTCGGCAATTTTACCCTTTTGGTACATAAATTCAGCATTTTCTGGTAAGACTTCTAATAATCTAGAGTAGATGCTATCGGCTTTTTTTAGTCTGCCTTGCGTTTGTAATATTTTAGCGTATTGAAATTTTGAGGTAATAAATTTATCTGCTTTAGTGTCTGAGAATGCACTTTCATAAGTTTTTAAACACTTTAGTGTCATGCCTTTGGCCGCATAAGTTTTGGCTAAAATAATTTCGTCGTCTGTTGAGGGTGATTCTATAGACTGAAAGGTCTCGATGGCTTTTGAATATTCGCCTATATCATAATACTCCTTTATGCTTTGAGCTTCTGTATTCAAAAAGAGAAAAACCAAACTAAAAGAAAATATGAATTTCATAAAAAATTTTTTTCAAATATAACTAAAAGATTAGTTTAACTAAAAGTTTAGTTATAATTCTTTGTAATGAAGTTACAAGTTCTGTGAGCAAAGTTTCTATTTTTGTTTTTTAAAATTCAATTATGATTTTAGAAATTGTTTTGTTAATTCTAGGGTTTGTGTGCTGTGTTGTTGGTATTGTTGGGAGTGTTTTGCCAGTTTTACCAGGACCACCAATCAGTTGGATAGGTTTGCTTTTGTTGTATATCATTCCAAATATGACAGTAGATTATACCTTCTTAGGGATTACTTTAGGGATTGCGATTCTGATTTTTGCAATGGATTATGTAGTCCCAATAATCGGGACCAAATACTTTGGAGGGAGCAAAGCAGGTGCTTATGGCTCTACGATTGGATTAATTATAGGATTGTTTTTTCCGCCTTTAGGATTTCTTTTTGGCCCTTTTATAGGAGCATTTTTAGGAGAAATATTTTTTAATGCCAGTAGTAATTCTAAGCATGCCTTGAAGTCTGCATTTGGATCCTTCATAGGCTTTTTGGCTGGGACTTTTATGAAGGTTTTAGTGGCTATTGTTTATATGGGGTTGTTTTTTTATAAGCTTATGGGGAATTGGGAGGTGATTTTTTAGTCAGTATTCAGCTTCTCTACATCATGCCAGTGTACTTTGTCTTTAATTGTGCCTTTATTTAAAATTAATACTCCTGGATTTGAGCGAATTATGGTTTTAATCGCAGTTTCATCTGCAAGATAAAAATCTAGCCTCTCTTTTGCTATTTCATTAATTATATTTTGGTCTTTTTCTGGTGAAGCTGTAATTATAATAATCTTGTAATCTGCATTTTCAAATTTCTCCATTGTTGGTAAAATAGCGTCCCAAGCTTCGTAATCGCTTTTTTCTAAATTGTAAGCTGCGATCATGAAAAGCTTCGGTTCTGCCATCAATTCTTCCGTGTAGTTTTCTCCGTCTTTTTCGAGTATGAAATCTTTAATTGGAGGAACGTAGCCTTCATCAATCAGCTCAGTTTCATAATCAATATATTCTCCATCAACATCCGGGTAACTTCCTTGTGTGGTGATTATTTTTTCAACACCATCAATTTTAAATTTCCAATGATAGTTGTAAACGGCTTTAGGCGCATCTTCTGGGATGGCCATAGCTTCAGGGATATTTACACCAATTTTATAAGGTCTAAAATCAACCATTGGTAAATGATTTAAGCCATAGTAGCCAATATAACTACTTACAATTATTGAAATTAAAACCACAAAAAGTCTAACTTTTCCAGATAAAATAGGTTTTAGATACTTATTATTAAAGAACAAAAATAAAATCATTACCAATAGAATAATGTCTTTATAAAAAGACTCCCAAGGCTCTAGTGGTATTGCATCTCCAAAACAGCCACAATCTGTAACTTTATTAAAATAGGCTGAATAAAACGTCAAAAACGTAAAAAAGACAATCATTAGCAGCAGACTCCATCGGGTAAGTTTTGGGGCATAACCCAATAACAGGGTTACGCCTAAAACCAATTCGTAAATCACCACAAAAACTGCTATAGGCAAAGCAAAGGGTATTAGAAATTCCAATTCTAAAACACCAGGACCAAAATACTCTTCAAGTTTAATAGAAAAACCAAGCGGATCTACCAGCTTAACAAACCCACTAAATATGAATAATACACCTACAAGTATTCTAAAAAGTTGATATAAAAAGTTCATTCCTTATTTGTTATTCATTAGAATCATGGAGAAAACTGCATAATTTAGCATGTCCTGATAGTTGGCTTCAACACCTTCGCTCACTTCGGTTTTCCCTTTATTGTCTTCAATTTGTTTAACTCGTAACAGCTTTTGTAAGATCAAATCAGTCAAAGAGCTGACCCTCATTTCTCTCCAGGCTTCGCCATAATCATGATTTTTATTTTCCATGAGTTCTTTGGTAAGATTAACCATTTTGTCATACAATTCGGTCGCAGATTCTGTATCCAAATCAGGCTGTTGCGTAACACCTTTTTCTATTTGAATAAGCGCCATGACAGAATAATTAATTATTCCCATAAATTCACCTTCGATATTATCATCTACTTTTTGAACATCAGATTCCTGAAGATTTCTGATACGCTGGGCTTTAATGAAAATTTGATCTGTAAAAGACGGTAATCTTAAAATACGCCATGCGCTACCGTAATCGGCCATTTTTTTTATGAAAAGCGATCGGCATAGTTCGATGACCTGATCAAATTCAGTTGAAGTATCACTCATTTATTTAAATTGAAACCTCAAAGATAAAATTCTGTTTTTAAAATCATATTCTAATCTCTTAATAAAAGAAAATTAAAATCCCGATTCCTATTTTTAGAATAGAAGCTTATTATTCAGCTTAATAGTTTTAAAATCATCAGTTAAATATCTACTTAACAGACGTTAAAATTGAAGATGCTTGTTGTGTAAATAATGTCTAGTTCATATTTTTACTAAAAATGTGAATGATGAAAAGATTGAACCTACTTGAAAAATTAAACAATGAGCGTTTAAAGGCTGATGAAAACAAGGTTTTAGAAGATGTACAGTTATTTCTTAATGAACTGATTGATGAAGATAAAGCTATTGAAGATACAGTATTAAAATCGCCATCTGATGAAAATGATTTCAACCAATTGGATTTCGATAAGATGGAATCTGATAGAATTTACCATATTTCTCAAATTGAAAAAATATGTGTGAATTACCGTTTGAGATTTTTAGGTTCAAATCTATTTAAAGGCGATTTACCACATGAAGCTATTGCGGAGATTAAGCGTTTAAATAAAGAACATGATACAGATTTAAAAGGGTTTAAGGTGATGGCACCTTCAAAATTATTCAAGTTAAAAAACGCTGACGACCCGATTCTAATGGCACCAATCGGTAATGGATACTACTATTTCATTCACAAGTGGGGCAATGATCTTCATCCACTAAGACGTTTAATGGTTTGGCCGGTAAAAACACTCGAAAATTTCCTGGCGACTATGTTTTTGATAAGTTTAATTGTAACAGCTATTGTTCCTAAAGGTATATTTTTTGATGAAAGCTCGAGAATAGAATTTTTCATGCTGTTCATTTTCATGTTCAAATGGTTGTTAGGTATCGCCTTGTACTATGGGTTTGCGAAAGGCAAGAATTTTAATGAAGCAATCTGGCAAAGCAAATTTTACAACGCATAATAACATTTTATATGATTTTACTTCAATTTTTAAAATATCAATTATCTATTAAAAGTTTTATTGGTTTTTTGATTAAATCGAAAAAGAAAAAGTCAAAACTTAAAGCCGCATACAAACTAAAGAAGGCTATAAAGTGCGCAAAAATCAAAAAATTAGCCTATTCGAAGTGTTGAAAGAAATAAAGAATTAAATCATATATTTACATTTTAAAATCTACCACTTCGAGTGGTAGTTTTTTTTTAATTAAACTTTAAAACAATGAATAATCAAGATTTATTGAATGTTGTCAATCAGTTTGGTAGTCCAGTCTACGTCTACGACAGTGAAAAAATCATCTCGCAATACAAACGTCTTTCAAAAGCCTTTGAAAATGTTCAAAGCCTTCGCCTGCATTATGCTGTAAAAGCGCTTTCTAATTTAAGTGTTTTGAAACTGCTTAACAATTTAGGAAGCTGTCTGGACACAGTGTCTATCCAAGAAGTAAAACTTGGTATTCAAGCAGGTGTAGAACCTTCAAAAATTATATACACACCAAATGGCGTTTCTTTTGAAGAGCTGGAAGAAGCCATTTCTCTGGGCGTTCAAATCAATATTGATAACCTCATAATTTTAGAGCAATTTGGGACAAAACATCCTGAAGTTCCTGTCTGTATTCGTATCAATCCACACGTGATGGCTGGTGGAAATACAAACATTTCTGTTGGTCATATTGATTCTAAATTCGG
>Ga0207419_1002683_pt1 | contig 11385 bp, 12 predicted proteins | sample ElkSloMetagenome_4_FD_184723 | JGI IMG/M metagenome (GOLD analysis project Ga0207419, IMG submission 184723) | Hot spring microbial communities from Elkhorn Slough, Monterey Bay, USA - MD2A (version 2) | ecosystem: Environmental > Aquatic > Marine > Intertidal zone > Estuary: Microbial mat ... | reverse complement strand
CCATAACTCAATTGGGCGCCTAAAAAAAATCTTTAATAAAACGCATCCAAAGTCTTAACATCAATGAAAACTAACATAAACTATCAACTTCATACACATTTTAAGTGCTAAACGGCTCGTTTATCATTTTTTTTAAAATTACAATTTAAGCATTCTAACACATTAAAATCTAGATTTATGAAATTACAAATGCATTCCTTGCACTTCACCGCAGACCAAAAGCTTATCGATTTTATACAAAAAAAAGCTGATAAGCTCGATACATTTTTTGACAGGATACAGGATGGTGAAGTTTTTCTTAGATTGGAGAAAGGAGATCACGCCAAAGAAAACAAACTGGTAGAGATCAAGCTTAACTTACCTGGCACAACATTATTTGCTAAAGAAAAATCGTCTTCTTTTGAGGCCGCTGCCGATGAGGCCATAGAGGCTTTGAGAAGGCAGATCAAAAAGCATAAAGAAAAAAACTTATCTAAATATTAAGCCTCATTCAAGGTTTTCAATGAAAGGTTTTGGTTTACCAAAACCTTTTCTTTTTTTTACTGCATTATCAAACCCTTCTATACATGAGAAAACTGTTTTTTAACCTATTTTTTATTTTCACAAGCGTCTTTTTTTACACTCAGAGTATGGCACAGATAGATGCTATGGCCCAGCATCCTATAGATGCAGAGATTTCAGAATGTTATAATAATAACCCTAGTAAATTGGGGATCATGGAATGCGAAATTATGGGTTACCAGAAGTGGAAAGCCGAGGTAGATAGGGTCTATCAGATACTATTGGGCAAGTTAGATGAAGAAGGACAGCTCATACTAAAAGAACAACAGTTGGCCTGGGAAGCCCTTATAAAACTTGAGTTTGAACTCAACGAAAAGTTATATGCCAATCAAATTTCTCTCTTGGCCACTACCACTACTGATTTAATGCGCAAAAGAGCTATGGAACTGCAATCTCATCTAGATGTTTTGCAATAAAAAAGCGCCCTTATCAAAGGCGCTTTTTATGAAAATGTACTAGCTAAATTATCTATTTAAATCGATAAAATCTTAAACTGAATTTCTTTTGATGTAATGGAAACTGTTGGCTATCCTACAGCTTTTGTTGTTTAAAACTACGTTGGCCATATGGTCTGTTAGCATATCAAAATCTGTAGTTACCACATTAATACCATTGCATAAAATCTCTTTGATCGGGTTTTCATTGTAAGAAATGATTCCTACCTCCTTACCTATCTTAAGCTTCTTTTTATTGCAAATTTTGATTACATCAATCAAATCTTTTTCTCCAATCAGCAGTAGTAATTTACCTTTCTTTACTTTGCGTTCTTCTACTTTATCAGTAATAGAAAAGGCGAACTTATGGTGGAAGCAGAAATTAATAAAACCGTCTTTTATCTGCTTGGGATAACAAGAATCACTACAATTGGGAAAAACCAATTCGATCTCTTCGTATTTATCAAAATCTGCCATGCCTTGTTTGAGGGCATTATAAATGTCTTTTTCAAAATCTTGATAAATACTGGCGTTAAAGCTTTGAAATTTAGCCGGCTCGTAATCTAGTATAACTAGCTTTTCTTTCGGTATGCTGCCTAAAACGGCAGCTATTTCTTTATCGCTAGCATTGAACTGTGGGAGCACGATAATGTGATGAAAAGAGCCTAAATCGCCTTCAATAAATTCTTTGAACAAGCCTAGATCCCCATTGTGGATTTTTAAATCGACGACAACCTTGTCATTTAACTTGTTAATAAAGTTGGTATAAATAAGCTTTTTGTAATCGCTCACTTTATTAAAAACAAGCAATACTCTTTTTTTACCTATGCTATGCGTGTCATTAATATAGTACCCTTTACCCCTTACAGATACGATTATGCCTTTATTGCGCAATTCGTTATACGCTTTTTCTACCGTATCTCTCGAGAGCAGGTACTCAAAACTAGTTTCATTGATAGAGGGAAGTTTTTGCCCTTTTTTAAACTTTCCCAAATGTATATCGGCCAAAATATTATCTACGACCTGTTTGTATTTGGGCACTTTAGAGAAATTGTTTATTTCTAAGGTAGAACTCATTTCCATATAAAACTTTGTTTAGAGAGTGAGATAATGGTTCTATTTGCTATTAGTTAGTTTAAAGACTAAACTAAGCTAATTTTTTTTATCGAGAAATAAAAGTTTGGAAATGTTTTTTATGGGAAACTACCTTTTATTAAGATAGTATTTTTCCTTGAAACCTCTCAATTTTCGGTAATTTCTTTTAACTAGAATCAATATTTTTTGCAAAACCTTTTAAGATGTAAGCCAAACATTGAAAAAAATTTAAATTTGATGCATTACAAAAAAGCGCTACTATCTTTGGTGCTGATACGATTTTATTCAAAACCTTACAGTTTTATGCTATCATCTGCTGATCAAGTACTCAAACAGCTAAAAAAAGGGCAATATGCGCCTACTTATCTATTATTTGGTGAAGAAGCCTTTTACATAGATCAAATTAGCGACTACATAGAAGCCAATGCACTAACTGCAGCAGAAAAGGGATTTAACCTCACAATTACTTACGGCAAAGATGTTGAACTGAATCCGATACTTGAAAGTGCCCGTCGGTTTCCTATGATGGCACAAAGGCAAGTAATCATAGTTAAAGAAGCCCAAGCTTTAAAAGAGTTTGGAGAAAAGGCAGGCCAACAACTTCTAATAAGATATTGTACAAACCCAACACCCACCACCATACTAGTGTTTTGCTATAAACACAAAAGTTTAAATACTAAAGCAAAGTGGCTTCAAGATTTGGCACATTTGGCCACTGTGGTAGAAAGCAAAAAAATATACAATGATAAGCTTCCAAGCTGGATCAAGTCTCATTTTACTTCTCTAAATTACAGTATAGAAGACAAGGCCACTTTTATGATGGCCGAGTTTATAGGCAATGACCTAAATAGAATAGTGAATGAGTCTAAGAAAATGACCGTTAACTACCCTGCCGGTAGCACTATTAGCAGCAACGATGTACTAAAACACATTGGTGTAAGTAAAGAATACAACATTTTTGAGTTACAAAATGCTTTGGCCCATAGAGATGTCTTAAAGGCAAACAAAATAATTCAATACTTTAATGCCAACCCTAAAGACCACCCGCTGATCCCTACAATCTTTATGATCTACACTTTCTTTTCAAAAGTGCTACTATGCCAACATAATAAAAATAGGGACCAAGATAGCCTAGCGAGAATGCTCAAGATCAATAAGTATTTTTTGAGGGAGTATTTTACTGCAATCCGTAACTATCACACTGCAAAGGTACTCAGTAATTTACAGTACATACACAAAGCAGACTTAAGTTCAAAAGGCGTAGACTCTCCGTTAAAGGACAGCGAAATACTCAAAGAACTGATTTTTAAAATTATGCATTAATGTATTGTGTAGTGTAAAAAAACAGATTTACTTAAATGACTAACTAAAAGTACAACAACATTTGTTTTGCTAATTATTTTATATATTTATAAACGATAAATAAACAGCACGAAAATGGAACAAGATTATGCAAAATACACCGACGACGACAGGTTTGTTTGGCAAAAGCTTTTTGATAGGCAAATGGAAGTTTTACCCGGCAGAGCTTCTGAGGCTTATCTAGAAGGCATAAAAAAGATAGAATTTAATAGGAATAAAATTCCTCATTTCGAAGAGACCAACAAGCTACTTAAAAATATTACAGGTTGGCAATTAGAAGTAGTAAAAGGCCTTATCGATAATAAATCTTTTTTTGAACTCTTAGAGGATAAGCGTTTCCCTGCCAGCACTTGGTTTAGAAAACCTGAGCAATTAGATTATTTAGAAGAGCCCGATATGTTTCATGATGTATTTGGCCATGTACCTCTTCTGACCAACCAGCACTTTTGCGATTTTTTAAAAGGGCTTAGTAAAATCGCTTTGAAATATATCGATAATGAATATGCCATAGAGCTTATTGCTAGAGTGTATTGGTACACTGTGGAATTTGGATTGATAGAAAATGAGAATGGACTGAGAATTTATGGAGCAGGCATTTTGTCTTCTAGTGGAGAATCTATTTATTGTTTGGGAGAGGAGCCCGAAAGAGTGCCTTACAACGTAAGGCAAATTATGGAAACGCCCTACATCAAGGACAAATTTCAAGTAAAATATTGGGTAATCAATGATTATGAACAGCTGTTTAAATCTGTATCTGAAATAGAGGCTACTCTAAAAGAATTGCTCGTGCTCAATCATTAAGAAAACCCTGTTCAATTCCCAAAGTACATATTTGCCAAATATGCTGGCTTTTAGAGTTTCTCTGATAAGGAATTTTCTACCAAATGCTGATATATTCTTTTAAAAAAAAATTTACTTTGAGAATAAATGATCTAGAATTAATAAAATCGCTAAAGACCATGGTACACCCTGGTAGAATTGTACATTTTGAAGGCACAGATAATTTTCGTGATTTAGGAGGCTACAGAAATGAACAAGGAAAAGAAATAAAATGGGGCTTGATCTACAGAGCAGGCAAATTGAGTCAGCTTACCGAAGACGACCACGAAATCTTTAGTGCCCTACAAATTAAAACCGTGGTAGATTTTAGGCGACACGATGAAATTGCCGAATTCCCCGACAACTTGCCTAGCTCATACCATTTAAACTATATACACTTACCAGTAGTTTCGGGAGTCAACGGCCTATCTATTGTCGAAGATTTGCTGAGAACGGGTAAAAAGCCCAAAAACATTAACGGCGAAGAGTTGATGCGCAAAGCGAACAAGTATTATGTAAGTAAAGCTCGAGAGCAATGTGCAAAACTTATGGCTCTGCTGCAAAATGAACGTAACCTGCCCTTGGTTTTTCACTGTTCAGCAGGAAAAGATAGAACAGGTTTTGCCGCTGCCCTACTTCTTTTTGCGCTTGGTATACCTAGAGAAACCATTTTAGAAGACTACCTACTCAGCAATGAATGCAGGAGCATCAACAACAACCTCAAACTCGATAAGCTAAAAGATAATGCCTCAGGCAAGCTTATGCTAAAATCGTTACTTGAGGTAAAAAGAGATTACTTAGATAGCGCTTACCAAGAAATCGACATGCTTTACGGCTCGGTTAAAAAATATTTAGAGCAAGGATTGAGACTTGGCTACAAAGACATGGACTCTTTAAGAGATAAGTTTTTACAATGAGCTACTAGTTCATTTTCATGAGCTCTTTTGCGTTGGCATAAGCAATGTCTGATGGATTGGCTCCACCGATCATCATGGCAATTTCTTTAATGCGTTCTTCTTCTGATAGCTTTCTTAGCTTGCTTACAGATTTTAAGGCCTCTTCATCTTTATAAACAAAGTAATGTGCGGCGCCTTTTGCTGCAATCTGAGGCAAATGGCTAATGGCAATTACTTGGTGCGCGGCAGCCATTTCTTTTAAAATCCCCCCTACTTTCATCGCAATCTCTCCTGAGATACCCGTATCTATTTCATCAAAAATAATGGTAGGCAAACTGGTCTTTGTCGCTAAAATGTACTTAATCGCCAACATCAACCTTGAAAACTCTCCGCCAGAGGCTACATTTTTTAATTCTTGTAGAGCAATTCCCTTATTTGCTGAAAACATAAAGGTGAAGTTATCTAACCCATAAGTGCTCGGAGAAGTGCGCTCATGAACAATCTCTACTTTGGCATTGGGCATGCCCAACTGAGTTAATATCAAAGTGATGTTTTCTTGAAGTTTTGGTACTGCCTCATTGCGTTTAGCAGAAAGCTTTTCTCCGGCTTGCCTCATTTCGCCTTGTAATGCCTCTTTTTTTTCTTGCGCTGCCTGCAAGGCATCATCAAAGTTAAGGGCTTTATCTACCTTGTCTTGTAATTCATTTCTGATGCTTATCAACTCCGATACAGCGTCTACTTTGTGCTTCTTCTGCAAGGCATATAAAAAATCGAGTTGGTCTTTGAGCAATTCTGTGCGTTCCTGATCTAAAAAAAGCTCGCTCTCTTCAGATTCAATTTCCAGGTTTATATCATTGAGCTCTATTTGCATACTGCCCAGTCTCTCTCTAAAAGAAGCGAACTTAGCAGAAAATTTGGCTATTTGCGCCAACACGCTGCTCGCTGATTTTAAGCCGCTCTCTACTGAAAACTCTGCCCTACTCAGGTATTCTAACGCAGCATTGAGATTTGCCTTGATCGCTTCTGCATTTTCTAATTTTTCCACCTCTTCTTCCAAAGCTGCTTGATCGGTATTATCTAAATTGGCCTTGTCTAACTCTGTAAGCAAATGTTGGTTAAAATCGAGGGCTTTCTGCATTTCTTGGCTTTCTTCTAGCAGCGTGTCATATTCTTTTGCTGCTTTTTTATAAGCCCTAAATGTATTTTGATAATCAGAAAGCAGCAGGGCATTACCGGCATAAATATCGATGACCTCTAATTGAAAATTGGCATTGCCCATTAATAAAGTATCGTGCTGAGAGTGAATATCCATCAATCGCCTAGATACATTTCTCAAAGTCTCTAGATTAACCGGTGTATCATTGATAAAGGCCCTTGATTTACCGCTGGGCGAAATCTCTCTCCTGAGCAAGGTTTCTGTTTCGTAGTCTAGGTCTTCTTCATTAAACAAGTGCTGCAAGCTGTAGGCTGAAATATCAAAAACCCCTTCGATAATACATTTTTCATCTTCATCGTAAAGGGCTTTGGTATCTGCCCTATTACCCAAAAGCAGACCTAAGGCACCTAGCATAATGGATTTACCTGCTCCTGTTTCGCCAGTAATAATATTTAGATTGGCATTGGGTGCCATCTCAAGATGTTGTATTAAAGCGTAATTTTTAATCAGCAGGTTTTTTAGCATATATCAAAAAATGATTTTGGGAATTATAGCAGTTCAAAATTAGTGGATTGATACTATAGAGTACTATATAATTGCCTAAAATATATAGAGATGTTATAAAAAGTATATTCAGCAGAAAAATTGATGGCCATTTGCAGATTTAAACTTTTATTCGATCAAAAAATACATAGACAATAACAGGCTAGCGCAATTTGTTAATTAGAGCGTATTTAGTTACCACTTAGTACCCCTCCTATTGCTGAATATATTAAAGATACCTATTTGCTATTTGCAAAGCTTGGGTTCCGTATCCACCACCAAAAAGGTAATAGTGGTTCAAGTAATGATAGAGCATGTAAACCGGGTTCCTAGATTGCCAATCAGCGGGCAAAGGGTATGTTTCTTGGTAAGCTTCCCAAAAGCTATCTGAAAACCCACCGAACATAGTGGTCAGTGCCAAATCCAATTCCCTATCAGCGTAAGCGATTGCTGGATCAATCAATGCAGGGCCTTTATTAGTGTACAAATAATTACCCGACCATAAATCGCCGTGATTGAGCGCAGGAGCGGGATTGTGCCCAATAATACTAGGTAATTTTTGTAGCAACTGTTCGTACCTGCTATTTTCAGTAGCGCTCAATTCTCTTTTCTCTCTAATCATTTTTAACAAATGGGCCAGCCTATTCTCAGAGTAAAAAGCTACCCAATCGGTTTTATGGCTGTTGTCTTGCAAAGTGGCACCGCAATAGGTATCGCTCTCAAAACCAAAAGCTTCTGCGGTAAATTTATGCAACTGTGCCAAACCCCTGCCTAAAACCTCATCTTGCTCTGAACGGTTACTAGCTGCTTCGAGATATTCGGTCACCAACATGCCCGGAAATTGATTTTCAGGAGCTTTTGCTAGAACCACTTCAGGAATGATCAATTCTGAATCGGCCTTTGCCAACTCTTTCAATCCATCGGCTTCTCTTAAAAAGAGGTCTGCAGCTGCACTCTTATTCCATTTTACAAAAAAAGGCCCATGCGTGGTATCCAATGCCGATGCCGCATTGATGCAACCACCGCTCAAAGCCCGAACATTGAGCAAATCAAAACTACTGCCCAAGGCATCCTTCAAACACTGCTCTATGTATTGGTAAACTACTGTATCCATGTAATAAGTCAAATTTATCGGTATGGTATTAAAATTAAGATAGATTTGTATTGGCAAAGAACTGCCAACATCAAATAAAATCACTTTATCTTTACAAGCGTAGCGCCATAACCAAATTTGCCCTTTTGTGCATCTTGAAAATAGGCCACATGCTGATGCCCACTCAACCTCTTGCTTATGGCAGATTTTAATACGCCTGCACCAACGCCATGTATAAAAACCACTTCATCCAAACCATCTAAAATGGCTTTGTCCAAAGCATGTTCAAAATGGTCTAACTGCACAGAAATGATCTGGGCATTAGACATGGCCCCGTGGTTCGGCAATAGCGCTTCTATGTGTAAGTCTACCTCGCGTTTCGACACTTTACTGACCCCGCCCCCTTGCTTACTCTGTATGGCATAAGAAATATGGGCACTTTTACCACCTGCCAAACTCTCTTTTAGTTTGTTGGCATCTATGTGTACCTCTTCCTCATCCAACTGAAAGCAATAGCCCTCTTCTGCAATTAGAGGAATTTCCTTTTTATGTTTGAAAAAACTATTGGCTTTAAAGCTTTTTCTACAAATAAGTGGCGTAGGCAAACTAAATTTTCCTGGCTTAAAATAGAGAAACTGAAAAACAAATACAGGCCAACGCTCAAATTTATCTATGTTCACCTCATGTATTTTTACACTTTTTCTACTAGGCAATTGCCCCGAATAAATGCCATGAAAGTTCTTGTTCTCCTCTTCGCAGAATACCACGCTTAATACAAAATCTGTGTTGTTTGCCAAGTGTACTTCTAAAATTTTATCATTGTAGTGGGTAAAGGCTAGAAAAATACCTTTTATGGCATCTACACTTCTCCTTTCTTCTTTGGCAATATCTTTTTCTACAGCTTTAGACGCTGTGTCATCACCAAAAAAATCTTTTTCTACTGCAGAAACCACCACCAAATCGGTGCGCAGGTAAGGTATTCTAAAGCCGTCTTCAATCTCAACTTCTACTTCGTTGGTAGGCAAAAACTTTGTAATGACTCCTTCTTCACTGCTGCTTATACTTCTAACTCTGTCTCCAATGTTCATGATTCAATTTTAAATTAGAACCTGACCTTACACAAACCCATGTTATCGGCTCTGTTACACAGCCAAATATTTTGGTTTGAAAGCCTTTTTAAATACGCTAAAGAACAAAATATTTTATGGATAATGTACAGGTCATTTAAGTATACACAAAGCTAGATATTTATTTGAACTAAGTACAATGAATATTGCGTAATGTCTGAAAATACAAAAGGCGATTCGCAATAGTTGGCATATTAAAAAGATGGCTAACAACCATTTTACAAGAGTTTTAACCGTGTTGGTCGAGCGGCTTGCCACAATGCGGGCAATATTTGTAAGAAGTATTTTCTTTCTGCCCTTTTTCCTTCTCTTTATTGATTTTTTCCATAAAAGCAGAGCTTAAAATGCCCGCTGGTAGGGCTACAATGCCGATGCCCAAAACAGCGATCACCCCACTGAGCAATTTGCCTAAAGCAGTTACCGGATAAATATCACCATAACCTACCGTGGTTAAGGTAGCCACTGCCCACCAAAAAGCCTGGCCTATGTTGCTAAAGGCCTCGGGCTGGGCTTCATGCTCAATGTTGTACATGAGCGATGAGGCCACCAACATCAATATAAATGAGACAAAAAGTGTGGCGCCCATATCGCTCCAAGTTTCACGCAAAACGGTGACCACCAACTTTAAAGAGCGATTGTATCTTTTTAATTTGAGTATGCGAAGCAAGCGCAACAATCTGAGCAAACGCAAAAACCTAAGATCTAGCTTAATAAAAATTGGCAGGTAAAAGGGCAAGATGGCCAAAAAATCTATTAGCCCAAGGGGCGAAAAAATGAACTTAAGTGCCGATTTTAGTTTTGAATCACTCGGAAAAAGGTAATTGCTCGTCCAGATTCTCAACACGTACTCTATGGTAAAAACCAAAACCGAGAACACTTCGAAAAAGGTAAAAAATCCACCTAGATAGGCACTTATTTTTTGGTAAGAGGCCAAAATAATGGCCATAACATTTAAAATAATGAGCGAGGTAATAAAATCATCTAGTTTTTCGCCAAAAGCATCGCCAGAGAGTCTGGCGTTCAATACGTTGAATACCTTTTTCTTTATTCTCATGTTCAGGATTTTTAACTTCTAAATACTTTATAAACTTCAGTAGTACAGCTCTCAAACTTGTATTAATTGAGCACTTAGCTTGATTTTTTATTCTTGCCCATTTGTCAAAATCTGCCATTTCGCTATTAGACAGAGAATCTCTTATCGAACAAATCTAAGTGGGATTCGCGCAAATAAAAACCCGCTGCTTTTGTACAAAAAGAATCTTTTTTGTTTTTGATGTTCGCGGCAATTGATCAATATTGTCGCTAAATTTTATTTTGTTGATACATGGACCTACAAAAGGAAATACAATCTGAATTAGAAGAAGCACAAAAAGTGCTCGATGCTTTTTTGGCTGATAAAAACAACTTACAAAAAATCGAAGATGCTGCCCAATGCATTAGTAGGGCTTTTAAAAAAGGCAATAAGGTATTGAGTTGCGGCAATGGCGGATCGCACTGCGACGCCATGCATTTTGCCGAGGAACTTACGGGCAGGTATAGAGAAAACCGGGCGGCTTTCCCGGCCATTGCGATTTCTGATCCAAGCCATATTTCTTGCGTGAGCAACGATTTTGGTTATGAGGCTATTTTTTCAAGATATTTAGAAGGCGTAGGTAAAAAAGGCGATGTGCTGTTGGGAATCAGTACCAGTGGCAATTCTGCCAACATTATTAAAGCTTTTGAAATCGCCAAAAATATGGGTATAAGCACTATTTTACTATCGGGCAAAAATGGTGGAAAGCTAGCGCCCCTTGCAGATATTGAGGTAAGGGTGCCGCATTTTGGCTATGCCGACCGCATACAAGAAGTGCACATCAAAATCATTCATATATTGATCATGCTCATAGAAAAACTAAATGTATAAAAAAAGCCTACATTCTGTAGGCTTGGTATATCTTTTCAAAAGCTTAGCAAATTATTTTTCTAACCTGCCATTTTCGTGTTTCTGAAGACGGAGACCTACTATAAAGGCGATTACTAAGAGGCCTATAAAAAATATATAAGCTAAAAGTTGCATATCCATGGTTTACAAAATTTGATTAGTAAATATTTCTCACAAAAATAGGTATTCAACCTAAAAATAAAAGCGCTATCCACTTTATATTTGATATAACGCAACACCTTTTTAAATCGCCCAAACTTTAAGATTTTTTTTGCTTTAAAACAAGGCATCCTGCCAAATCTCTCACTTGAGTAGCTGTCTGGGTTTTGCAAAACCGAACTCATTATACTTGGATTTGTAATCTTTTCTTGACCTGTT